>Ga0316188_10000032_pt1:0-7500 | contig 38826 bp, 52 predicted proteins | sample Phiworburrow1_MG_FD_204933 | JGI IMG/M metagenome (GOLD analysis project Ga0316188, IMG submission 204933) | Coastal sediment microbial communities from Maine, United States - Phippsburg worm burrow 1 | ecosystem: Environmental > Aquatic > Marine > Coastal > Sediment | place: USA: Maine... | reverse complement strand
TTGTTGTTCGGAAAAATTGACATCTTCGAGCAATTTTTAGCGATGGAAATTGTTGTAATAAAGTACAAGTTAATAAACTTACTCCAAATAGCAAAATAAGCGTTAGAAACCACCACGTTTTATAAACATGATCAAACCCGAACTGAAGAATAATATCCCATGATAAAAAACCAAAAATCCGGTTTGTTAAAGGATAATTTAATTTATATGTTTCAATTGATTGATCTTGTTCGATAACTGTTCCAATTATACTAAAACATGCAATTATTAACAAAATGAATATAGCAAACCTTAAATCTGCAATCGATTTAAAAATATTTTGTTTCATGAAAATTTTAATTTATAGAAATAGATTTTGAAGAAGCAAGTCGAATACAACCTGACGCTGCCCAATTTTTTAATTTTAATGTTTGAGTATTTTCCAATTGAGAGAGTGGTATTAATTGAGTTAAGGATAAACAAATATCTTCAGTTGTAAATTCTCTTTTTTCATAAAAAGCATGATACATAGCTTCAATAATACTTTGACGAATTTCTGCTCCTGAAAATGAATCAGAAAGTTGAGCTAATTTTGAATAATCAAATGATTTCCAAGTATTTGGTCTAAATTCTTGAATATGAATTTTGAAAATTTGTTCTCGTTCTTGTTTTTGGGGTAAATCTAGAAAAAAAATTTCGTCAAATCGACCCTTCCGAATAATTTCTAAAGGTAAAAGATCTACATTATTTGCTGTTGCAACGACAAAAACTGGCTTACTTTTTTCAGATAACCAACTGATAAATGTCGCTAATACACGGTTACTGGTACCACTATCGCCTTTGCTATCATTTTTAGTAAAAGCTTTATCAATTTCGTCAATCCATAGAATACAAGGAGAAATCGTTTCGGCTAATTCAATCATTTGTCTAAGACGAAATTCAGATTCACCAATAATACCCCCAAAAAGTTTTCCAACATCTAATTTTAATAACGGTAACTGCCATTCAGTAGCAATAGCTTTAGCAGTTAAAGATTTTCCAGTTCCTTGAATTCCTACAAGTAATAAACCACGTGGTGTAGGTAATCCATAATTTGATGCTTGAACGCCAAAAGAAATTTTTCGTTTTTTTAACCACTCTTTCAAATTGTCCACTCCCCCAATTTTAGAAATTGTCTCATTGACAGACCAATACTCTAAAATTTCTGTTTGACTAATAAGTTGTTTTTTTTCATTTAATAAAACTTGTATACTATTTTCATCAATTGTTTTATAAGTAGCAATAATTTTGGATAATACCCTTCTAATACGTTCTAACGATAAACCTTGGCATGCTCGGGTTAAACTCTCTAATAGTTGTTGATCAATCTCAATGTTTAATGATTCAACTAATCTTTTTAATTCGTAATTAATTTCATTATCAATTGGTAATTGAAATTGTAAAACTGTAATTAGATCGTATAATTCTTTTGGAATGTTTAATTCTGAGCCAATAATAATAATTGTTTTAGGTTGAAGTTTCAAAATTCGAGTTATATTTTTTAATTTTCGTGAAATTGAAATATCTGTTAAAAATCTATTAAAATCTTTTAATAAAAATAATGCCGGTGTTTGAGGGGTTAAACGTTCAATTAGTTCAAGCGCTTGAACTGGATTTCGTTTTGCAAATCCTTCATTATTTGGATTATTTGTATATCCATCAATAAAATCCCAACTATAAATACTTCGATTTAAATTAGTTTTAATTGCTTTGCGAATAATATATTCCACTCGATCTTCTTCAATGGTAGTAATAAAAATAATTGGATATCTCGCTTTTAATAAAAGCGTTAATTCATCAATAAACTTCATAAAATTGGGTAATCAAAATTTTGTTCAATAAATTCCTATTATAGTAATTTTACATAAAAAATTATTTATTATTAGAGTTAATACTAAGTATTTACTCTAATAGTTTCTTTCCTTAACGTTGGACTGATAATTTTTTTCGTCCTTTTTTTCTCCGCTTTTGAATTATTTTTTTTCCTTGAGCCGTTGCCATGCGTGCACGAAATCCTGATACTCTTAAAATAGAAGAACGGGTTTTATTTGATAAAGTACGTTTTGTCATAAATATATTTATTTTTTTTTGAATAAAAACGAATTTAAACGTTATAGAATAAAAGAATGTAAGAAATCACGAATTAATAAATGTCTGATTGTCAAATTTCGGTTTTGAAATAAATTATATGCCTCCTCTTTAAACTCAAACAAGGGGTTTCGTTGTCCATAACTTCTCCATCCAACAGCATCACGTAATAAAGCAATTTTTTGTAGATGTTCTTTCCACGCAATATCTGTATAATATAGAATAATTGTTCGTTCAAAAGAACGAATTAACCCAATCTCACATATTTCAAATTCTAGAACTTTTGTCTCATAAGATAACCAAAATTCTTGAAATAAATAAGTTTTTAATTCAACTGAATCTAAAGTCGCGAATTCAAAATTTAAACTCACTAATCTTGTTTTAAAAAGTTCTTCAGTTCTTAACTTATCTTTTTGAAAGGTAACTTCTTTTAATAAATTTATAATATCCTTAATAACTTGTTCACCATAGGCTAAAATGGTTTTACGAAGAGATTGACTTTCTAAAAGTTTTCTTCGTTCATAGTATACTATATTCCGTTGTTTATTTAATATATCATCATAATCAAATAAATATTTTCGACCATCATAATCTCTTTCTTCGACTCTTTTTTGCGCCGCATCTAAACTTTTAGTTAATAAATTTGATTCCAATGGTAAATCATCTAAAAGTTGGCTTTGCATAAAATTTTGAAGGTTTGAACTTCCAAAATTTCGAAATAATGAATCTTCTAAACTTAAAAAAAATCGAGAAGTCCCGGGATCACCTTGACGGCCACATCGGCCCCGTAATTGATTATCTATTCGACGGGAATTATTTCTTTCGGTCCCAATAATATAAAGTCCACCTAAATTTTTAACAATTTTATGATTAAGAGTTTGAGCTTTTTTTTCAAATTGACTTAGTTGAGTTAATAAAAATTTAATTGAACATTCATAAGGAGTTTTGGGAATTCGGATTTGATCAATTTCATTTAGAAATTTTAAAATTCCAGCAGATGATAAACTTAAAAATTTTGATTCAGTACATAACGATTTTAAAACACTTAAGAGTTTTTGAGAAGTAAAATCAATATCTTTTGGCAATACTTTTTGGCTTTTATAATAGACTATTATTTTATAAAGTTGTTTTCGAATTTTAAATGTAATATTTCCACCTAAAATAATATCGGTTCCTCTCCCTGCCATATTAGTTGCAATTGTAATACTTCCAATTTCTCCAGCTTGTGCTACAATTTCTGACTCTCGTTTTACATTTTCTGGTTTTGCATTTAATAACCTATAAGATAATTGATATTCTTCTAACAAATCTCCTAACATTTCAGAATTTTCAACAGTTGTTGTTCCAATTAAAATAGGTTGTTTTGTTTTTGCAATAGATTTACATTCTTTGGCAATTGCAGTCCATTTTGTTAAGCTATCTTTATAAACAAAATCTGGTAAGTCATTACGAAGGTTTGTTCGAGCTGTTGGAATTTCTTCAACAGATAAATTATAAATTTTTTCAAATTCTACTTCAGAAGTTTTGGCTGTACCAGTCATCCCGGATAATTTTGGATATAATAAGAAAAAATTTTGATAAGTAATTGATGCTGCTGTTTCTGTATTTTGTCGAATTGGAACACCTTCTTTTGCTTCAATAGCTTGGTGTAGACCTTCATTCCATCGTCGATCCGGCATTATTCGCCCAGTAAATTCATCAACAATAACAATTTGATTATTTTGAATAATATAATGTACATTGCGGAAAAATAAAGCAGTCGCTTTAATAGCGCTTAAAATATATGGAATCCATGGATCATTAGGATTATATAAATCTTCAATTTGTAAAATTTTTTCAATTTGAGTCGTTCCTTGTTCAGTTAAAATAATATTCCTATTTTTTTCATCTACTTTAAAATGAACATTAACTTCTAAATACTCAGAAATTTCTGCTGATACAATATATTTATCAATACAAGTCTCAACCGCTTGTGAAATTATTAAAGGGACTTGTGCTTCATCAATAAAAATTGAATCAACTTCATCTACTATACAATAATTAAACGGTTGTAAAACAACTTGATTAAGATTAGAAGCCATATTATCACGTAGATAATCAAACGCTAATTCATTATTTGTAACGTAAGTAATATCAGCTTTATAGTTTTGTTGTCGTTCTCGAAAGGTCATATCTTCTTGAATTAAACCTGTATTTAATCCTAAAAATCTATAAATTTGTCCCATTGAAATTTGATCACGACTTGCTAAATAATCATTAACCGTAACAATATGAGCACCCTTATCCGTTAAAGCATTTAAAACGGCTGGTAAAGTTGCAACTAATGTTTTTCCTTCCCCAGTTCGCATTTCACTAATTTTTCCATGATTTAAAACTAACCCCCCAATTAATTGAACATCAAAATGACGAAGACCTAAAGTTCGAAAACTTGCTTCTCTTGTAATTGCAAATGATTCAGCAATTAATCCATTTAAATCTGAGTTTTCCTGATATTGTTTCTTTAATTGAAAAGTTTTGTTTCTTAATTCTGTATCACTTAATCTTTTTAAATTCGTTTCAAATGAATTAATTTGATTAATTAAAGTTTGATATTGACTTATAACTGAATGTTTAATAAATGGATTTTTTAGCATTTTTAAGAATTTAAAAAAGTCGACTAACCAATAATATTTATTCGTTTATGTTGAGCATCCTTGTAATCAAATTTTACAATACCATCAATTAATGCAAATAAAGTGAAATCTTTTCCATATCCAACATTTGAACCTGGTTTAAAATTCATTCCTCTTTGACGAATTAAAATATTCCCAGCTTTTACTCTCTCGCCTCCAAATCGTTTAACCCCTAGTCGTTTTGCATTTGAATCACGACCATTTTTTGTACTACCTGCACCTTTTTTATGTGCCATATATCTTTTCCTTAAGTTTTAACTTTGATTAAAAACAGTTGCTTGAATCTTTTTGATATCTATATTAAATGACACTCTTCTTTCCTAAGTCAAATATTTTGTTCTCATCATTGTGCGATCAATACAAATTCGAGTTAACTCTTGTCGATGACCCTGTTTTTTACGTGTTTTTTTCTTCGGTCGCATTTTATAAACAATTGTTTTAGGACCACGTAAATGTTTTAAAATTTTTATTTCAATTTCTATAGCTCGTTTTGTTAAATAGGGTCTTCCTATAAAAACTTTCCCATATAGGTCACGCAGTAATAAAACCCGATTTAAAGAAACTGTTGTTCCAACTTCTGATGGAATACGATTGACATCGTACCATTTACCTGGTTCCATCCAAAATTGTCTTCCACTAATCTCTACAATTAAATATTTTATAGGATTGTCAGAATCCGAATACTTTTTTTGCATAATTATTTCCTCCTTTTATTAAATAATATTACAAAATAAATTTTATTTAAGTCAACTTAAATTAGAAATAGATAATTTTATAAATTTTTAATTAACCATAATTCACGATAAAAAAAATTAAAAGCTTTTGACCGATCTAAATATGGATTTGTAATAATAGATAATGTTCGCGTTATTTTAATATTTTCAATTGGTATAATTTCAACTGTTTTTAACTCAAGTTCTTTTTCTATTGCTGAAGATGAAACAAAGGCAGCCCCTAAACCTAAACTTACTGCTGTTTTGATAGCTTCAATTGAATTTAACTCCATGATGACATTAAATTGTTTAGTTTGAATATTATTCTGAATTAGAATATTATTAATAAATTTATGAATTGTCGAATTTGAATTTAATGTTATAAAATTTAAATGGTAAAGATCATCTTTACTAATTTTCTTCTTTTTCTTTTTCGCAAATGGGTGTGATTTAGAAATAATTAAAATAAGTTCATCTTTGACAAAATCTTCAATTTCTAAATTTTTTTTTAAACTGGTTGGAATATCTCCTCCTACAATAGCTATATCAAGACTTCGATTAGAAACTTTTTTTGCAATAATTCGAGTTGAATCAATATCAATATGTAAATTAATTTGAGGATAACTTTGAGCAAACAAAGTTACTATGCGAGGGATTAAATAGGCTCCAATAGTTTGACTTGCCCCAATTTTTAAGATACCCCTTTCCCCATCTTTTAAATCATTTAAAGCTCTACAACTTTCTTCACATAAAGCAAGTATTCGTTCTGAGTATTGAAGAAAAACAACACCAGCTTCCGTTAATACTGTTTGATTTCCAGTTCGATGTAGTAATAAAATTCCTAAATGATTTTCTAAAGTTTTAACTTGTTTACTCAATGAAGGTTGAGAAACAAATAAAATTTCGGCAGCTTGCGTAAAACTTTTTTCTGACGCAAGGGCTTTAAAAATACGTAATTGTTGTAAAGTAAATGGAAGAATCATAGAAAAAGTGTTCAAAAGATTAATAAAAGAATTTTACCACTTGCGGATGGAGAGACTCGAACTCTCAAAACAAAAGTTACTAGGACCTAAATCTAGCGCGTCTACCAATTTCGCCACATCCGCTAATTTAAACTTGATATATTTGGTGAAGATTCAAGATTTATTTCCAATACTTATTTGGATAATTGATCTAATAAATTAGATATTTTCTTAATATAAATTTAAATATATACATATATTTAAATTTATATTAAGAAAATATCTAATTTATTCCTCTACATATAAACGATACACAAAACTCGTAGGTTTACCTCGTAAAATTGATTTTGCTAATGATAAAGATTTTTGTGCTGAATTTGCTGCTTTTCTTTTCCAATTAGCTTTGCGACTATTTTTTTTTGTTTTTGATGTCCGTTTTTTAGGTACAGCCATAATTTTTTTTTATCTTTATTTAAGATAGTTTATTAATTTAAATTTATTGTACACAATAGAGTTTAATTTGTCTATATTTGTCTTGAGCTGCTTTCAAAAAGTTTATGAAACTAAACTCAAAAATTTTATTAAATAAGTTAAAAAAAATTATTTTCAAAATTATTAAAATAAATATTACAAGACTATTTTTAGCTTGTTTAGTCTTGTAATATTTATTTAACGTGATAAACGTTGAATTTGTTGAATTGCTAAACGACCAATATTAAATAAAGCCCATGAGGCTGCTACTAAAACAGGAGCAGCAATTACTAGTAAACGAGTATCCATAAATGATAGTCCTTTAGAAATGTTAAAATTTAAATACAGAAAATAATATTAATGACTAGTATTATACATAGTATTATATACAAAACTTTAAATATTTTTTAAGAATAATTATTATTATTATTTATGCGAGACAGTTTTATATAATTAGGAATTTTAAAATATATTTTTAAAACTTTGGCATTGAACTATCTTCCCAGGAGGTCCCCCCCCAAGTATTGTCGTCGATTTATAACGTTTCACAACTGAGTTCGAGATGGATCAGTGTGG
>Ga0316188_10000031_pt1 | contig 39017 bp, 32 predicted proteins | sample Phiworburrow1_MG_FD_204933 | JGI IMG/M metagenome (GOLD analysis project Ga0316188, IMG submission 204933) | Coastal sediment microbial communities from Maine, United States - Phippsburg worm burrow 1 | ecosystem: Environmental > Aquatic > Marine > Coastal > Sediment | place: USA: Maine... | reverse complement strand
TGCATTTCTTCGGCGATGATCTCGGTGGTGTACTTGTCGTGGCCGTCCTTGTCCTGCCACTTCCGGGTCTTCAAGCGCCCCTCCACGTACACCGGGCGACCCTTCTTCAGGTACTCGCCGGCGATCTCGGCGAGCCGGTCGTAGAACACGACCCGGTGCCACTCGGTCTCCTCGCGCTTCTCTCCGGAGGCCTTGTCTTTCCAGTTGCGCGTCGTGGCGATGGACACGTTGCAGATCGCGCCGCCGCTGGGCGCGTACCGGGTCTCGGGGTCGCGCCCGAGGTTGCCGACGAGAATCACCTTGTTCACCGAAGCCATATTTCCCTCCGTGGCGGGCAGCCCGCCGGATGCGTTCAGTTGCGGGCCGAGCCGAACCCGGCTAGCCCACCCGCGCGCCTCGCGCCGCGGGCCAGCGGCGCAGGCCCGCGGCAGCCGCCAACCATACCACCAGCAGCCCCGCGCACATCGCAAACACCGCGGCCCCGCCCCAGCGCGACTGCACCCAGCCGCCCAGGGCGCCGCCGGTGAACAGACCGAGCGCCTGCATGGTGTTGTAGATGCCCAGTGCCGCCCCCTTGGCGTCGGGTGGTGCGATCCGCGAAACGAGCGACGGCAGGCTCGCTTCGAGGATATTGAACCCCGTGAAGAAGGCCAGCAGCAAGCCCGCCATCGGGACTAGACCGACGGGCTGCGCGGTGAAGGACACCGCCACCACCGCCAGCAGCGCGACTGCGGACAGGAACACCACGCGCATGTGGCCGCGCCGTTCGCCCCACATCAGCGGCCAGAGCATGATCGCGAACGACGCGACGACCACGCCCAGATAGAGCTTCCAGTGCTCGGCGAGCGGCAGGCCCACCCGTTCGACCAGCCAGCGCGGGACCACGACGAACATCGACATCTGCACGCAGTGCAGCACGAAGATCCCCAGGTTCAGCCGCAGCAGGTCCGGTTCGGTCGCGACATCGATCAGCCGCGAGCGCGCCTGCGACGAAGACGCCGCAACGGGCGAGACGGCTTCGTGCTCCGTTGGCGCCGACGGAACCACGAACAGCGTGACCAGGATCGCCAGCAGGGCGAGCACCCCGGTCAACTCGAACAGGCCGCTCATCCCGATCCACGCGTACAGCGCCGGCGCGGCGACCAGCGACACCGCGAAGGTGACCCCGATCGAGCCGCCCACCATCGCCATCGCCTTGGTCCGCTGCGATTCTCGCGTGCTGTCGGCGACGAACGCGGTGATCGCCGCGGAGATCGCGCCCGCACCCTGCACCGCCCGTCCGATGACCACACCCCACACCGAGCTCGCGCCGGCCGCGATGAAGCTGCCGAGCGCGAAGAGCACCAGCCCGGCGACGATCACCGGTTTGCGCCCCAGCCGGTCCGATGCGATCCCGAACGGCAGGTGCAGCATGGCCTGCGTGAGGCCGTAGACGCCCATCGCCAGTCCGACCAGCGCCGCGCTCTGCCCCCCCGGCAGGCCTCGCGCGTGCACCGCGAACACCGGCAGGATCAGGAACAGACCGAACATGCGCAGCGCGAACAGCGACGCGAGCGTCACGCTGGAACGAAGTTCACGCGCCGTCATGCGCGGGGAATCGGATGTCATCGGCTGGGAGTCAGCGCACGGGTTTGTGCGACGCGGTATATTAGCCGATTGCCCTTTCGGCCCCTCGGGGCACGCCGGCCACGGTCACGATGGACACGATCCGCATCCGCGGCGCACGCACGCACAACCTGAAGAACATCAGCCTCGACCTGCCACGCAATCGCCTGGTGGTGATCACCGGGCTGTCGGGCTCGGGGAAGTCCTCGCTCGCCTTCGACACGCTGTACGCGGAGGGGCAGCGCCGCTACGTCGAGTCCTTGTCGACCTATGCGCGGCAGTTCCTCGAACTGATGGAGAAGCCCGACGTCGACCTGATCGAGGGGCTGTCGCCGGCGATCTCCATCGAACAGAAGGCCACGAGCCACAATCCGCGCTCGACGGTGGGTACGGTCACCGAGATCCACGACTACCTGCGACTGTTGTTCGCGCGCGCGGGCACGCCGTACTGCCCGGACCATCCGGGGCAGCCGCTGGAGGCGCAGAGCGTCGCGCAGATGGTCGACACCACGCTGGCGATGCGCGAAGGCGCGCGGCTGATGATCCTGGCGCCGGTGCGCTCGGGCCGAAAGGGCGAGCACCTGGACCTTTTCGAGGACCTCCGCGCGCAGGGATTCGTGCGGGTGCGCATTCGCACCGAGGCGCAGAGCGCGAAGGACGGTCGCGTGGTGGAGCTCGACGGCGAACCGCCGCAGCTGAACAAGAACCAGCGCCACTCGATCGACGTCGTGATCGACCGGATCAAGGTCGGCTCGGTGCAGAAGCAGCGGCTCGCCGAGTCGTTCGAGACTGCACTGCGGATCGCCGAGGGCCGCGCGATCGTGCAGGACATGGAAAGCGCCGAGGAGTCGCTGTTCTCCAACCGGTTCGCCTGCCCGAGCTGCAGCCACGCGCTGAGAGAGCTCGAGCCGCGCCTGTTTTCCTTCAACAATCCTGCGGGCGCCTGCCCGCAGTGCGACGGCCTGGGAACGGTCGAGTACTTCGATCCCCGACGGGTGGTCCAGTTCCCGAACCTGAGCCTGGCCTCCGGCGCCATCAAGGGCTGGGACCGGCGCAACCAGTTCTATTTCCAGATGCTGAGCAGCCTCGCGGCGTTCTACGATTTCGACATCGACACGCCCTTCGAGTCCCTGTCCGAGCGCGTGCGGCACGTGGTCCTAGAAGGCTCGGGCGCGCAGCGCATTCCGTTCATGTACCTGGGCGACGGAGGCCGCAGCGTCGTGCGCGAGCACGCCTTCGAGGGGGTGCTGCCGAACCTGGAGCGACGCTTTCGCGAAACCGAATCGGTCCACATCCGCGAAGAACTGGCGAAGTTCCGCAATCACCGCCCCTGCCCGACCTGCGACGGCACGCGACTGCGGCTGGACGCGCGCTTCGTGCGGGTGGGTTCGCGCGGCGAAGACAAGCCGATCTGGGAAATTTCGCGCTGGACGCTGAAACAGGCGCTCGCGTGGTTCGAGACGCTGAGCCTGCCGGGCGCCAGGCAGACGGTGGGAGAGCGCATCGCGCGTGAAATCGTCAGCCGGCTGCGCTTCCTGAACAACGTCGGTCTCGACTACCTGTCGCTCGACCGGTCCGCGGACTCGCTGTCGGGCGGTGAATCGCAGCGCATCCGGCTCGCCTCGCAGATCGGCTCCGGCCTCACCGGTGTGATGTACGTGCTCGACGAGCCGTCGATCGGGCTGCACCAGCGCGACAACGACCGGCTGATCGGCACCCTGAAGCACCTGCGCGACCTCGGCAACTCGGTGCTGGTGGTCGAGCACGACGAAGAGGCGATCCGCGCCGCCGATCACGTGATCGACATGGGCCCGGGTGCCGGCGAGCACGGCGGCCACGTCGTCGCGCAGGGCAGGCCGGAGGAGATCGCCGCCGACGAAGCCTCGCTCACCGGGCAATACCTGGCGCACAAGCTGCGCATCGAGGTGCCCGTGGCCCGCGTGCCGCGCGGCGAGCGCAAGCTGCTGATCCACGGCGCGAGCGGCAACAACCTGAAGGACCTCACCGTCGAACTGCCGCTGGGCCTGCTGGTCTGCGTGACCGGCGTCTCGGGCTCGGGCAAGTCGACGCTGGTCAACGACACGCTGCACCACGTGGTCGCGCGACACCTGTACGGCTCGCAGGCCGAACCTGCGGAGTACCAGGCGATCGACGGCCTGGAGCACCTGGACAAGGTGATCGCGGTCGACCAGAGTCCGATCGGGCGCACGCCGCGCTCGAACCCCGCCACCTACACCGGGCTGTTCACGCCGATCCGCGAGCTCTACGCCGAGACGCCGACCGCGCGCGAGCGCGGCTACGGCCCCGGGCGCTTCTCGTTCAACGTCAAGGGCGGTCGCTGCGAAACCTGCGAAGGCGACGGCCTGATCAAGGTAGAGATGCACTTCCTGCCGGACCTGTACGTGGCATGCGACACCTGCCACGGCCGGCGCTACAACCGCGAGACGCTCGAGGTCCTCTACAAGGGCAGAAGCGTGGCCGACGTGCTCGACATGACCGTCGAGCAGGCATTCGGCTTCTTCGCCAGCGTGCCGCAGATCGCGCGCAAGCTGCAGACACTGCTCGACGTCGGACTGGGTTACATCCGGCTGGGGCAGAGCGCGACGACGCTCTCGGGCGGCGAGGCGCAGCGGGTGAAGCTGTCGCAGGAACTGTCCAAACGGGGGACCGGTCGCACGCTGTACATCCTCGACGAACCGACCACCGGACTGCACTTCCACGACATCGCCCTGCTGCTGCGGGTGATCCACGCGCTGCGCGACGCCGGCAATACCGTCGTGGTCATCGAGCACAACCTGGACGTGATCAAGACGGCCGACTGGGTGATCGACCTGGGGCCCGAGGGCGGCGCGGGCGGCGGGGAGATCGTGGCGTCGGGCACGCCGGAAGACGTCGCCGCGAATCCGGCCAGCCACACGGGGCGCTATCTCCGCGCGGCGCTCGCGCCCCCCGCCTCGCTCGGCCGGGCCGCCTGAGGCCGGCCGGCGCAGCGCCGGCGTCGAGGATCACCCGTAGTCGGCGAAGCGGGCGATCACCCGCTGCATCTCCTGCGCATCGAGCACCACCGGCTCGCCGAGCTGCAACGCCTGCCAGTACATCCGCGACAGCGTCTCGAGTTCGAGCGCGAGCGCGAGCGCGCGCTCGAGCGAGTCGCCGACCGCGAGCAGGCCGTGGTTCGCGAGCAGGCAGGCCAGCCGAGCCTGCAGCGCGTGCAGCGCGTGATCCGACAGCGCCTGCGTGCCGAAGGTCGCGTAGCGCGCGCACCGGACATCGGCCCCGCCGAACAGCGCGATCATGTAGTGAAAGGCCGGGATGCCGTCGCGCTGGACCCTTTCGGTGCAGGCGAGCGTGCTCGCGAACGCTGCGTGCGAATGGACGACCGCCGCGACTTCGGCGCGCGCAGCGTAGACGTCGCGATGCATCCGCCACTCCGACGACGGCGGTCTCGTCCCGTCGGCGTGCAGCGGCGCGGGCTCGCCGTGCGCGCCGGGCGCGGTCGCCAGCGATAGCCAGACGATGTCGTCGGGACCCATCGCGTCGTAGGCCAGCGCGCTCGGCGTGATCAGCAGCCCCGGGGCGCCGCCGCGGTCCCAGCGCAGCGATGCGTTGCCCGCCTTGCCCTGATTGATGCCGAGCGCATTCATCTGCAGGCAGGCGTCGATCAGCGCCCGCCGGGCCGCGTCCTCGGTCGCCGGGACACCCCTGTCGGCCATCACGTCTGCTGACCCGTCATTGCATGTCTCCCGGTCGCTCTCACGATGGTTCTCATGGCCCTCAGGCCTGCGCCCCGGCCGGCCGCAGGCCGCGAATCGCTTCGGACGACGCAGCGACGCCGCCGTGCTCGGTGATCAGCGCAGTGACCAGTCGGGCAGGCGTGACGTCGAAGGCGGGGTTCAGCGCAGGGCTGCCGTCGGGCGTGATCTGGACCTCGACCAGGCTTCCGTCCGGCGCGCGGCCGGCGACGTGCGTCACCTCGCGCGGGCTGCGCTGCTCGATCGCGATCGCGTCGCCGCTGCGGCACTGGGCGTCGATGGTCGACACGGGGCAGGCGACGTAGAACGGCAATCCGTTGTCCCGGGCGGCGAGCGCCTTCAGGTAGGTGCCCACCTTGTTGGCGACGTCGCCATTGGCGGCAACCCGGTCGCAGCCGACGATCACCGCGTCGACCAGCCCCTGACGCATCAGCAGTCCGCCGGCGTTGTCGACGATCACCGTGTGCGCGATCGATCGTTCGCGCAGTTCCCAGGCCGTCAGCCCGGCGCCCTGGTTGCGCGGCCGCGTCTCGTCGACCCATACGTGCACCGGCACGCCGGCATCGGCCAGCGCGTAGACCGCCGCCAGCGCGGTCCCGTGGTCCACGGTCGCGATGCGCCCGGCGTTGCAGTGGGTCAGGATCCGCAGCGGGTCCGCGCCTCGCCGCAGCGGTGCGAGCAATGCCGCCGCATGCCGGCCGATCGAGAGATTGCAGGCCACGTCCTCGTCGCAGATCGCCGCCGCTTCGCGCCATGCGCGCGCGGCGCGCTCGGCACGCGGCAATTCGGCGACCGCGACCGCGACCCGATCGAGCGCCCAGCGCAGGTTCACCGCGGTCGGCCGCGTCGCGAGCAGCGTGGCCCGCGCCGCGCTCAGTCCGGCGTCCGAGTCGTCCTCGCGCAGCGCGAACGCCAGGCCGTAGGCGCCTACCGCACCGATCAGCGGAGCGCCGCGCACCTGCATCGAAGAGATCGCGTGCGCGCAATCCGCGGCGCCGGCGAGTTCGATCACGATCGCCTCGAAGGGCAACCGGGTCTGGTCCCAGGTGAACAGGCGCTCGTCGTCGAGCCAGATTGTGCGCGGCATTGCGAATTGTCTTGGTGCGTCCGGCACGCCGCCGCTACCCTGCGGGCCCGTTCACACTGCTGCAGTTAAACTCCTCCGATTGTAGGCGAGGCGCAGCCTGCGCGACGACGCTCGAGTCCGCGCCTGCGACCGGCCGATCGTCATGGCTGAAGTCACACTCCTCTCGGTATTCCTGGTCGGACTCCTCGGCGGACTGCACTGCGCAGGCATGTGCGGGGGAATCGTCTCGGTCATGGGCGCCAGCGCCGGGCGAACGCGCCGCTCCTCTGCGCTGGCGTCGATCCCGGTGGTCGCCGAGCGCCGCGGGCCGGCGCTGACGCTGCTGCTCGCCTACAACGCGGGGCGCATCGTCAGCTATGCGGCGGCGGGCACGCTGGCCGGCGCGCTGGGCTCGACCGCGTTGCTGGTGCGCCACGTGCTGCCGGTCCAGCAGGTCGCCTTCGTCGCGGCCAACCTGCTGCTGATCGCGATGGGCCTGTACCTGACCGGCGCGCTGCGCTCGGTGGCCGTGCTCGAAGTGGCCGGCCAGCGGCTGTGGGGCGCGCTGCGGCCCCTGGCCTCGCGCCTGCTCGCGGCCGACCGCCTGCGCACCGCGTTCGCGGCCGGACTGGTCTGGGGGTGGGTGCCCTGCGGAATGGTCTACGGCGTGCTGATCGCCGCGCTGATCAGCGGGAGCGCGGTGCAGGGCGCTTCGCTGATGCTGGCATTCGGGCTGGGGACGCTGCCCAACCTGCTCGCGCTCGGATGGTCGGCGCATGCGGCGCGCCGCTGGCTCGAGCACCGCGCGCTGCGCATCGCGGCGGGCGTGCTGGTCATCGCGTTCGGCGTCGCCGGGCTCGCGCGGATCAATCCGATGGCCCACATGCACCGCGTCGTGGACGCCTGCATCGGGCTGTTCTGATGCCGAACGGGCAAGCCTGTTACCACTGCGGACAGCCGGCGCCGGCCCAGGGGCGCTGGTCCACCCGTATCGACGGACAGGATCGCGCGATGTGCTGCGCCGGCTGCCAGGCAGTCGCTCAGGCGATCGTCGACGCCGGCCTGCACGACTACTACCGGCACCGGGCGCACCCGGCGGCCGGACCCAGCGCCGTCCCGCCCGAACTCGACGAGCTGAAGCTCTACGACGAGCCCGAACTCGCCGCGCGCTACGTGCGCGACGACCCGTCGGCACACTGCCAGGAGGCGACCTTGCTGCTGGACGGCCTGCGCTGCGGCGCGTGCGTCTGGCTGATCGAGCGTACGCTCGCCGCCGCCCCCGGGGTGACCGGCGCTTCGGTGAACTTCGCGACGGAGCGGGCCGTGGTGCGCTGGGACCCGGCGCGCGCGCGGCTGTCGGACATCCTGACGCGCATCGCCGCGATCGGCTATCGCGCGCTGCCCTACGACGCCCGCCGCCGAGAGGCGCAGCTCGCGCTCGGAACGCGACAGCTGGTGCGCCGGCTCTTCGTCGCCGGCATCGGCATGATGCAGGTGATGATGTACGCGGTGCCCGCCTACACCGCGGGCGCCGGCGGGATCGAACCGGAGTTCGAGCAGCTGATGCGCTGGGCGAGCCTCGTGCTGACGATCCCGGCGATGCTTTACTCCGCGCAGCCCTTCTTCGCGGGCGCGCTGCGCGACCTGCGCGCGCGCAGCCCGGGGATGGACGTTCCGGTCGCGCTCGGCCTGAGCGCCGCCTTCGCCGCCAGCACCTGGTCCACCGTCGTCGGCCACGGCGAGGTCTACTTCGACTCGGTCACGATGTTCATCTTTCTGCTGCTCTCGGCGCGTTACCTCGAGTGGATCGCGCGCCGTCGCGCGAGCCGGGCGGTCGACGCGATGGCGGCCGCGCTGCCCGAGCAGGTGACACGTCTGCTCGATCCGCCGTCCGGCCTGACCGAGGCCGCGCTGGCCGCCGCGGTGCTCGAGCAGATCCCGGCGGCCAGGGCCGCTCCCGGTGACCTGCTGAAGGTGGTGGTCGGCGAGCGCTTCGCGGTCGACGCGACGATCGTGGCCGGCGCGACCTCGGTCGACCAGTCGCTGCTCACCGGCGAGTCGGAGCCGGTGCCGCGACGCGTCGGCGACGAGGTCGCCGGCGGGTCGGTCAACGCGGGCAGCCCCGTCTGGGTGCAGGTGCGGCGCGCGGCCGCCGACAGCACGCTGTCGACGATCGAGCGACTGATCGAACGCGCGGCACTGGACAAGCCGGCGATCGCGCTGGCCGCCGATCGCGCCGCCGGCTGGTTCGTCCTCGCGCTGCTGGCGGTCGCGGCAACGGTGGCCGCGATCTGGTGGACGATCGACCCGGCGCGCGTGCTGCCCGTCGCAGTCTCGGTGCTGGTGGTCTCGTGCCCCTGTGCGTTGTCTCTCGCGACGCCGGCGGCGCTGGCCGCCGCGACGGGCGCGATCACCCGCAGGGGAATTCTGGTCGCGAGTGGTCGGGCGCTCGAGACGATCGCCACCTGCACCGACGTCGTGCTCGACAAGACGGGCACCCTCACCGCCGGCCGCCCCCGACTGGTCGCAACCCAGGGGTTCTCCGGCTGCGACACGGGCGATGCGCTGCGACTCGCGGCCGCGCTCGGTGCCGGGTCCGCGCATCCGCTGGCCGCCGCGCTGATCGACGCCGCCGCGCTGGTCGACGCCGCCGCGCTGGTCGACGCCGCCGCGCTGGTCGACCCCGGCGAGCCGTCGCAGGCGGACGCGCACGCCCGCACGCCCGCCGCCAGCGCCCTCGTCCAGCACCCGGGCCTCGGGGTCGAGGGCACCGTCGACGGACAGCGATACCGCCTGGGTTCCGCCGCGTTCGTCGCCGGGTGGACCGCGGTTCCGCTCACCGGCGCGGGCCCGGGGTCGGAAGTCTGGCTCGCCGACCCGACCGGTCCGCTCGCGCGCTTCGAGCTGCGTGACACGCTTCGGGCCGACGCGCGGGCGACGGTCGACGCGCTGCGCGCGCAGGGACTGCGCCCCCACCTGCTGTCCGGTGATCGCGCCTCGGCGGTCGAGACGGTCGCGACCGAACTCGGCATCGACACCTGGCAGGCGCAGTCGACGCCGTCGGGCAAGCTCGACTATGTCCGAGCGCTGCAGCGCGACGGGCGACGGGTCCTGATGGTGGGCGACGGCATCAACGACGCACCGGTGCTCGCGGCGGCCGACGCGTCGCTCGCGGTCGGCGAAGCGACCGCGCTGGCGCGCACCGCGGCCGACACCGTGCTGCTGTCGCCGAGTCTCGAGATGGTGCCCGCGATGGTCGAGCTCGCGCGCCGCACCCGCCGCGTGATTCTGCAGAACCTCGCCTGGGCGGGCCTGTACAACGCCGTCGCGATCCCGGCGGCGGCCGTCGGCTGGGTCCCGCCCTGGCTGGCCGCGATCGGCATGTCGGCGAGTTCACTGCTCGTGGTGGGCAATGCGCTGCGCCTGCGGCTGCACCGCGGTGCATCGCACACGATCGCCGCGCGCGCACCACGCGCAACCGCCGCGACGCCGTCCGCGCGCATCTGATCGCCGATGGAAGCGCTCTACCTGCTGATTCCCCTGAGCCTCGTGATCGTCGGGCTGGCGGTCTGGGTGTTCTTCAAGATGTCCGAATCGGGGCAGTTCGACGACATGGACGGCCCCGCGCACAGCATCCTGATGGACGACGATCGCCCGCCGGGCGAGCCCGAACGGCACGCCGACGAGGTGCGCGCCCCGGACCCACCGTCGGCCCCACGCAACGAATGAAGCGATGACTTCATTGAACCGACACTGTGGCGTGCCTCGCTTGAGCATTGTCAATGCGGCACCGCAGCGTGCAATATAGCCTTTCGTCGGCGCCGGGGGCGCTGTCGGGTAGACGCGTGCCTATGACACGCAAAGCACAGCGCGCGCACCGATAATCAGTCAACAAATCAACACGCAGGAGAGATCATGACCAGTCAGCCTGTCGCCGCAGGCGCGAACGCCTACAACTACAAGGTTGTGCGCCAGTTCGCGATCATGACCGTCGTCTGGGGGGTGGTCGGCATGCTGGTCGGCGTCATCATCGCCGCCCAGCTGGCCTGGCCCGCGCTCAATTTCGACGTTCCGTGGCTGACGTACAGCCGGCTGCGCCCGCTGCACACCAACGCGGTGATCTTCGCGTTCGGCGGCTCGGCGCTGTTCGCGACCTCCTACTACATCGTCCAGCGAACCTGCCAGACGCGCCTGTTCGCAGGCCCGCTTGCGGCGTTCACCTTCTGGGGCTGGATGCTGGTGATCGTGCTGGCGGCGGTGACGCTTCCGCTGGGCATCACATCGGGCAAGGAGTACGCGGAACTCGAATGGCCGATCGACCTGCTCATCGCCGTCGTCTGGGTCTCTTACGCGATCGTGTTCTTCGGCACCATCGCCAAGCGCAAGACTCCGCACATCTACGTGGCCAACTGGTTCTTCGGCGCCTTCATCCTCACGGTCGCGCTGCTGCACATCGTCAACAGCGCCGAGTTGCCGGTGACGCTGACCAAGTCCTACTCGGCCTACGCCGGCGTGCAGGACGCGATGGTCCAGTGGTGGTACGGACACAATGCGGTCGGTTTCTTCCTGACCGCCGGCTTCCTCGGGATGATGTACTACTTCATTCCCAAGCAGGCCGAGCGCCCGATCTACTCGTACCGGCTGTCGATCGTGCACTTCTGGGCGCTGATCTTCACCTACATGTGGGCCGGTCCCCACCACCTGCACTACACCGCGCTTCCCGACTGGGCGCAGAGCATCGGCATGATCTTCTCGCTGATCCTGCTCGCGCCGTCCTGGGGCGGGATGATCAACGGCATCATGACGCTCTCGGGCGCCTGGCACAAACTGCGCGACGACCCGATCCTGAAGTTCCTGATCGTCTCGCTGTCGTTCTACGGCATGTCGACCTTCGAAGGTCCGATGATGTCGATCAAGACGGTGAACGCGCTGTCGCACTACACCGACTGGACGATCGGCCACGTGCACTCCGGCGCGCTCGGCTGGGTCGGCCTGATCTCGATGGGCTCGATCTACTACCTGCTGCCGCGCGTCTGGGGCCGCACCGAGATGTACAGCAAGCGCCTGATCGAGCTGCACTTCTGGGTCGCGACGATCGGCATCGTGCTCTACATCGCCGCAATGTGGATCGCCGGTGTCATGCAGGGCCTGATGTGGCGCGCGACCAACGCGGACGGCACCCTCACCTATTCGTTCGTCGAGTCGGTGAAAGCCACCTATCCGTACTACGTGATCCGCCTGGTCGGCGGCCTGCTCTACTTCGGCGGCATGCTGCTGATGCTCTACAACTGTGTGCAGACGATCCGGGTCGGCAAGGCGGAGGACGCCCGCATCCCCGCCGTCGCCGTGCACGCCTGAGAACGCCGGGAGAACGAACATGAGTGGCATGCACCAGAAAATCGAGAAGAACATCGGCCTGATGATCGTGCTGATCGTGCTGGTCGTCAGCGTCGGCGGCCTGGTCGAGATCGTCCCGCTGTTCTTCCAGAAATCCACCACCGAGCCGGTCGCGGGCCTGAAGCCCTACACCGCGCTGCAGCTCACCGGGCGCGACGTCTACATTCGTGAAGGCTGCTACAACTGCCATTCGCAGATGGTGCGTCCGTTCCGGGCCGAGACCGAGCGCTACGGCCACTACTCGGTGGCCGGCGAGTTCGTCTACGACCGGCCGTTCCAGTGGGGCAGCAAGCGCACCGGCCCCGATCTCGCGCGGGTGGGCGGGCGCTATAACGACGAATGGCACCGGATCCATCTGAACAACCCCAGGGACCTCGTTCCGGAGTCCAACATGCCGGGGTACCCCTGGCTCGCGCGCGACGCCGCCGACGCCGACACGATCCAGGCGAAGATGCGCACGCTGCGCACGCTGGGCCATCCGTACTCGGACGACGAGATCGCCAAGGCGCCGGAAGAGCTCAAGGGCAAGACCGAGCAGGACGCGCTGATCGCCTACCTGCAGGTGCTCGGCACCGCGCTGAAGAAGGGGCAGTGACATGGACATCAACGTGTTGCGCGGAGTGATCACCGTGCTGAGCCTGCTCGTATTCATCGGCATCGTCGTGTGGGCGTACGGCAAGGACCGGCGCCAGCAGTTCGAAGAGGCGGCCAACCTGCCCTTCGCCGACGACGATCGCGCCCATCGCGCCTGACCGGAGGAACAAGAAAATGGCCGATTTCACCAGCTCCGGATGGAGCGTCTACATCATGCTGGTCACCGCGATCGCGCTGGTGGCCTGCTTCTGGCTGACGGTGTCGCTGTCCAAGGGCAGAGCCCCCGGCGAGGAGGTCGGCACCACCGGCCACAAATGGGACGAGACCCTCGAGGAATACAACCACCCGTTGCCCCGCTGGTGGATCTACCTGTTCTACATCACGATCATCTTCGGGGTCGTCTACCTCGTGCTGTACCCGGGCTTCGGCAGCTACCAGGGCAGCTTCGGCTGGACCCAGATCAGCCAGTACGAGGCCGAGGTCAAGAAGGCCGACGCGCAGGTCGCTCCGCTGTTCGAGAAGTACAGCAAGATGGAGATCGAGCAGATCGCCGCGGATCCGCAGGCGCGCGCGATGGGCGAGCGCATGTTCCTGACGTACTGCGTGCAATGCCACGGGTCGGATGCGCGCGGCAGCAAGGGCTTCCCGAACCTGGCCGACGGCGACTGGCTGCACGGCGGCGATCCGGCCACGATCGAGAAGACGATCCTCGAGGGTCGCAACGCGATGATGCCGCCGATGGGCGCCGCGATCGGCGGCGCCGCGGACGTCGAGAACGTCGCGAACTACGTGCTGTCGCTGTCGGGCGGCGCGCACGATGCGGTCAAGGCCGAGCTGGGCAAGCCCAAGTTCGTGGTCTGCGCGGCCTGCCACGGCCCCGACGGCAAGGGCATGCAGGCCATCGGCGCGCCGAACCTGACCGACAACATCTGGCTCTACGGCGGCTCGCTGGCGACCGTCACCGAGACGATCAACAAGGGTCGGATCAACCAGATGCCGTCGTTCAAGGACCTGCTGGGCGAGAACAAGATCCGCGTGCTCGCGGCCTACGTCTGGGGCCTGTCCAACACTGCGCCCCAGAAGAGCGCAGCGACGCAGTGAGCGCAAGAGCGCCGATCCGGGCCGAGGCGGCGCCTCGGCCCGTTTGTTTGGCGACCAGATGAATTCCCCTCTTCCCCCTTCGGCCGCCAAGGCCCCCGGCGACACAAGCGAAGTCGAGCTCTACGAGGTCCGCCAGAAGATCTACCCTCGGGCGGTGACCGGGCTGTTCGCCGGCTGGCGCTGGTCGACCGTCTGGTTGACCCAACTGGTCTTCTACGGTTTGCCCTGGCTGACCTGGAACGACCGTCCGGCGGTGCTCTTCGCCCTGAACGAACGCCGCTTCTACCTCTTCGGCATCGTCCTGTACCCGCAGGACTTCATCTACCTGACAGGGCTGCTCGTCGTCGCGGCGCTCTCGCTGTTCCTGTTCACCGCGGTCGCGGGCCGCCTCTGGTGCGGCTACGCCTGCCCGCAGACGGTCTACACCGAGATCTTCATGTGGATCGAGCGCAGGATCGAAGGAGACCGCCCGAAGCGGATCCGGCTCGACCGCGAACCGATGTCCGCGCGCAAGTTCGCGGTCAAGTCGACCAAGCACGCGCTCTGGCTCGGGGTCGCGGTGTGGACCGGGATCACCTTCGTCGGGTTCTTCACGCCGATCCGCACGCTGCTGGGCGAGATCGCGTCTGCCTCGCTCGGTTCGTGGGAGACGTTCTGGGTCGTGTTCTACGGGTTCGCGACCTACGGCAACGCGGGCTTCATGCGCGAGCAGGTCTGCAAGTACATGTGCCCGTACGCGCGCTTCCAGAGCGCGATGTTCGACCGCGACACGCTGATCATCACCTACGACGGCGACCGAGGCGAGCCCCGCGGCCCGCGCTCGAAGAAGGCCGATCCGAAGGGGCTCGGGCTGGGCGACTGCGTGAACTGCGGGCTATGCGTGGAGGTCTGCCCGACCGGCATCGACATCCGGAAAGGGCTGCAATACGAGTGCATCGGCTGCGCGGCCTGCGTCGACGCCTGCGACAAGGTGATGGACCGGATGGGCTACGCCAGGGGCCTGATCCGCTACGACACCGAGAACGGGCTGGCCAACAAGTGGAACCGGTCGCAGCTGACGCGCCGCGTGGTCCGCCCGCGCGTGCTGGTCTACACCGGCGTCCTGCTGGCCATCACGGTGGCGCTGTTCACGCACCTGGCGTTGCGCACCCCGCTGAAGGTCGACATCATCCGCGACCGTGGATCGCTCGGTCGCGAGGTGGAGAACGGCGAGATCGAAAATGTCTACCGCCTGCAGTTCATCAACAGCGCCGAGACCGGCAAACGGTATCGGGTGACCGTTTCCGGAATCGACACAATCCGGATATCTTCCGAAAGCGAGGTGTCGGTCGAGGGCGCCGGGACCCGTATGGTGCCGGTCAGGGTCCGGGTCGACGCCGGCAAGGGAACCCCCGGAACGAACCGAATCGAGTTCGCGATCGAGGCCGTCGACGACAAGCGGGTGTCGGTCCACGAGGCCTCCACCTTCTACATTCCGCGCTGACATGTCGATCGCAACGCAAAGGATGGGCGGCACGATGCCACCGAAGCCCTGGTACCGCCAGCTCTGGCCCTGGCTGCTGATGACGATGCCCGCGATCGCTCTGGTGGGCGGCGCGGTGACCTTCTGGCTCGCCGCCACGAGCAACAACGCGCTGGTTGTCGACGACTACTATCGCGAGGGCAAGGCGATCAATCTGGAACTCGCGCGCGACCGCAAGGCGGAGCAGCTCGGGCTCGCCGCGGAGTTGTCCCGCGGGCCGGACGCCGAGGCGACCCTGCGGCTCAGCGCGAATCCCGATGTGGCGCTGCCCCCGTTCGTCACCTTGCGGCTGATCCACGCGACGCGCGCGGAGCTCGACCGCACGATCAGCCTGTCGAGAGCTGGCGCGGGCAATTACGCGGCGCCGCAGGCGCAGTTGCCCGAGACGGGACGCTGGAACGTCGTGATCGAGGACCCCGACCGGAGCTGGCGCCTCGTCGGCACGGCGCTCGGGCTCACGTCACCCCTGCGGATCGGCGGGGACGCGCACTGAGCGCGACGGGAGGCGGGCGCGGCGTGAACCCGGGATCGCCCCTGGCGCACGGCGCGCATCGATGACATGCAGGGTGAAGGAGGCCGCGTGAGCAAACCTATCGGAGACCGCAGAACGGGCCGCTTCCTGATGCAGGTGCTGTGGCCCGCGTTCCTGATGTCCATCGTCGCCGAGGGCCTGTTCTTCTCGATGATCGACCCGATCGAACTCGACATCGTGGGGCTGCACCTCGCGTCGAGCCGGGAGGCGTCCTACACCGTGGGCTTCTTCGTGTTCTGGGCGCTGTTCACCGCGTCGAGCGGCCTGACCTATCTGTTGGGCCAGGGCAGCGGACGTCCGCCGGATCTTCTGGACGACTCCGACGCACGGGACAAGCACGCGGACAAGGCCCTGATCGGGCGCTGACGCCCGACCGGCCTGGCGGCCGCCCCGCGCGGCGCCAAGCCTCGACACCGTCGCGCCAGGGCCGACGCCGCCCGCACGGCGCCTCAGCGCCCGCCGCTCACGTCGACCAGCGCGCCGGTCAGGTACGACGCCTCGTCCGACATCAGCCACAGCACGGCATTGGCCACTTCCGCGGGTGTGCCGCCCCGGCGCATCGGCACCATGTCCTTGAGTCGCTCGACGCGACCCGATTCGCCGCCGCTGGCATGAATGTCGGTGTAGATCAGGCCGGGCCGTATCGCGTTGACGCGTATCCCCTCGGCGGCGACCTCCTTGGCGAGTCCGATCGTCATCGTGTCGACCGCCCCCTTCGAAGCGGCGTAGTCGACGTACTCGTTCGGCGACCCGAGTCGCGACGCCGCCGATGAAACGTTCACGATGGCGCCTCCCCCGCCGCCGTACCGTGTCGACATCCGACGCACGGCCTCGCGCGCGCACAGGAAGCTGCCGATCACGTTGGTCGCGAACATCCGCTGCAGCCGATCGAGGTCGTACTGGTCGACCCGCCGCGCCGGCGCGACGATGCCGGCATTGTTCACCAGCGCGGTGACCCGGCCGAGTTCGCCGTCGACGGCGGCGAACATCTCGAGCACGTCCGATTCGCTCGCGACGTCGGCCCGGATCGCGATCGCACGGCCGCCGGACTGCTCGATCGCGCGCACCACGCCGCCGGCGGCGCCCTTGTTGTCCCGATAGCTGACCGCGACCGCATGGCCGCGCTGCGCGGCGAGCAGGGCGCACGCGGCGCCGATGCCGCGGCCGCCGCCGGTGATCAGCGTGACCTTCGGCGGCGCGTTCCGGGCCATGGTTTCGCGATCGCTTGCTTGCATCATCCCGTGCTCCCGCAATGAACTGTCTGTTGGCGCGCCTGCCGCAACGCCGGCTACCCGCTGGGCCCGCGATGCGCAGAGTCCAGCGATCGGCGCGGCTGCTCGCCGCGGCTCAATCGGCGCTTCCGTCCGTGTGCATCCGCTCGATGCGGCGGCGATCGCGCTTCGTCGGTCGCCCTCGCTCGATTGCGTGCGCCGGTTCGGCGTAGAGCGCACGCCTGGCCTGCTCCTGCACGCGGCGCCGCACGGATTCCTCGGTCTCCTCGTAGAGTCGCTGCGCGACCGGCGCCGGGCCCCTCACGTCCGAGAGTGCCAGAACACGCACCGTGCGCTCGATGTCGCCGATCCGCAGTCTCACTTCGTCGCCGATCCGCGCGGGCCGCGCGAGCTTCACCCGCTCGCCGCCGACCAGGACCTTGCCTTCGCCGATTGCAGCCTGCGCCAGCCCGCGCGTCTTGAAGAAGCGCGCTGCCCACAGCCACTTGTCGATCCGGACATCACCCATCGTCGTCGCCACCTCAGGCGCCCGGCACCGAAGGCCGCGGGGGCGGATCTCGAGGGCGGGCCCGCGAAGACTGCGTGAACTCGACCGCGGGCTTGCCGTGCACGTCGTCTGTCCGGTCAGTCACGAGCGTCGAACTCGACCAGGCAGTGCAGGGGCAGTCCGGCCGCCCTCAGCCTGCCGGAGCCTCCCAGTTCGGGCAGGTCGACGATCGCCGCGCCCTCGACCACCCGCGCGCCCAGCTTTTCGATCAGTTTCATGCCGGCGAGCATCGTGCCCCCTGTGGCGATCAGGTCGTCGATCAGCAGCACCCGGTCGCCCGGGCGGCACGCGTCGGTGTGCACCTCGACCGTCGCGCTGCCGTACTCGAGCTCGTAGTCCTGCGCCAGCGTGGCGAACGGAAGCTTGCCCTTCTTGCGGATCGGCACGAAGCCCAGATTCAGCTCGTACGCGACGATCGAGCCCAGGATGAATCCGCGCGCGTCGATGCCCGCGACCAGGTCGAGTTCGTAGCTCATGTACCTGTGCACGAACAGGTCGACCAGTACGCGCAGGGCCCTCGGATCCTGCAGCAGCGGCGTGATGTCGCGAAAGACGATGCCCGGCTGGGGCCAGTCGGGCACCGAGCGGATGCGCTTCCTGATGTAGTCCGGATCGAGCATGGGGGGCAGGGTCGAAGGGGGCATACTTGGCATACTAACGATCCACGGCGGGCGGGGTCGCACGATGCGGCACAGCCGTCGCGCCGGAATCACCAAAGGAACAAGAGTGACGGTACCCCATAAGGAGCGCCTCTTCGAGGACTATCAGGTCGGCGAGGTGGCGGAGTTCGGCGACTACCCGATCACCAGGGAGGAGATCATCGAGTTCGCCGGACGCTACGATCCGCAGGCCTTCCACACCGACGAGGCCGCCGCCTCGCAGAGCAATTACGGCGGACTGATCGCGAGCGGCTGGATGACCGCGGCGGTGATGATGCGCATGCTGGTCGATCACTTCATCTCGAGCACCGCCAGCATGGGCTCGCCGGGGATCGACGAGCTGCGCTGGCTGCGCCCGGTGCGGCCGGGCGACCGCCTGCGCGTGCGGGTCACCGTGCTCGAGACCCGCAGGTCGCAGACCAAGCCGGATCGCGGCGCGGTCCTGTCGCTGGACGAGGTCATCAACCAGGACGACGAGGTCGTGATGACGATGAAGGGCTGGGGCCTTTATCGGGCGCGCTCGATGCCGGCCTGACGGCAAAGGACGGCCGGTCGCCGGCCAGGGAGCAAGACGATGCTGAAGATCTGGGGACGCACGAGTTCTTCGAACGTCCAGAAACCGCTCTGGTTCTGCGCGGAGGCGGGCATACCGTTCGAGCGCATCGACGCGGGCGGACAGTTCGGCAGGAACCGGGAGCCGGCCTATCTGGCGATGAACCCGAACGGCCTGGTGCCGACCATCGACGACGCCGGATTCATTCTCTGGGAGTCGAACGCGATCGTGCGCTACCTCGCGTCCAAGCACGCAGTGCACGACTGGTACCCGACGCAGCTGCAGGCGCGCGCGCTGGTCGAGCAGTGGATGGACTGGGGCACCTCTTCGCTCGCGCCGGCGCTCACCGCGGCCTTCTGGGGGCTGATCCGCACGCCGCAGGCCGAGCGTGACGTGAATGCGATCGTCGCGAGCGGCGAGAAGACCGCGAGCCTGCTCGCGATGCTCGACCGGCAGCTCGCTGGCCGCGACTACGTCTGCGGCCCTGTGCCGACGCTCGCAGACATCGCGCTGGGCATCAACACCTATCGCTGGTTCAATCTGCCCTGGGAGGCCGCCGGCTTCGAGCGGCCCGCGCTCCCCGCGCTGTCCGCATGGTACGAACGGCTCGCCACGCGGCCGGCCTACCGCGAGGCGGTGATGATCCCGATCACCTGAGCCTGGCTCAGCGCGGCAGGTCGCTCGTGCCCATCAGGAACTCGTCGACCGCGCGGGCGCACTGGCGCCCTTCGCGGATCGCCCACACCACGAGCGACTGGCCCCGGCGCATGTCGCCGGCGGCGAACACCTTGGGAACGCTGGTCGCGTAGCAGCCATCGCCGTCCGTGGTCGCACTTGCGTTGCCGCGAGGATCCTTCTCGACGCCGAAGGCGTCGAGCACCGTGCCGACCGGGGAGACGAACCCCATCGCCAGCAGCACCAGGTTGGCAGGCATCTCCCATTCCGAGCCGGGCACCTCGACCATCTTCATCTGCCCGGTCGCCTCGTCCTTCTTCCACTCGACGCGCGCCGCGACCAGGGCCTTGACGTTGCCCTTGCCGTCGCCCTTGAAGGCCTTGGTCGTGACCGACCAGTCCCGCTCGCAGCCCTCCTCGTGCGAAGAAGATGTGCGCAGCTTGACCGGCCAGTACGGCCAGACGAGCTTCTTGTTCTCGTGCTCGGGCGGCTGCGGGAGCAGCTCGAACTGGGTGACCGACTTCGCACCCTGCCGGTTGCTGGTGCCCACGCAGTCCGAGCCGGTATCGCCACCGCCGATCACCACCACGTGCTTGCCGCCGGCGAGAATCTGCCCCTTGACCTTGTCGCCCGCGACCACCTTGTTCTGAAGCGGCAGGAACTCCATTGCGAAGTGCACGCCCTTCAGTTCGCGCCCGGGCACCGGAAGGTCCCGGGGCTGCTCCGCGCCGCCGCTGAGCACGACCGCGTCGAACTGCTCCAGCAGCTTGGCGGGCGCCACCGTCTCAGTGGCCCAGTTGTTCACCCCGCCCGCCTCGTTGGCGACGAACACGCCGGTCCGAAAGCTCACCCCCTCGGCCTGCATCTGCTCGACACGCCGGTCGATGTGCGACTTCTCCATCTTGAAGTCGGGGATCCCGTAGCGCAGCAGGCCACCGAGCCGATCGTTCTTTTCGAACACCGTCACCTCGTGACCCGCGCGCGCGAGCTGCTGCGCGCAGGCCAGCCCGGCGGGGCCTGAGCCGACCACCGCGACCTTGCGGCCGGTCTTGTGCTTGGGCGGCTGGGGCACGACCCAGCCCATTTCCCAGCCCTTGTCGATGATCGCGTGCTCGATCGACTTGATGCCCACCGGATCGTTGCCGATGTTCAGCGTGCACGAGGCCTCGCAGGGCGCCGGGCAGACACGGCCGGTGAATTCCGGGAAGTTGTTCGTCGAGTGCAGCGTCTCGAGCGCCGCCTTCCAGTCGCCGCGATAGACCAGGTCGTTCCAGTCCGGAATGATGTTGTTGACCGGGCACCCGTTCTGGCAGAACGGAATGCCGCAGTCCATGCAGCGTGCACCCTGCTGCGCCGCCTGCTGGTCGGAGAGGTGAAGCACGAACTCCTGGTAGTGCTTGACCCGCTTCTCGACCGCCTCGGACGCCTCCTGAAGGCGCTGGAATTCCAGGAAACCGGTGACCTTGCCCATTGTCTCGTTCCGATCGTTTCGAACCGCGGCAGCCTCAGGCCGCCGCCTTCTCCTGCTGCTGGCGACGCTGGCCGGCCGCGTGAATTTCGCCGAGCGCCCGCCTGTACTCGTGCGGGAACACCTTGACGAAATGCGTGCGGGCACGGTCCCAGTCGTCGAGGATCGCGCGCCCCTTCTCGCTGCCCGTGAACTTGAAGTGCTGCTCGATCAGGTGCTTCAGCACGATCTCGTCGCACTCGCCCCGATGCCAGGTGGCCGGATCGGTTTGAACGAGCTGCTCGGACGTCGACAGCACCGTCTCGAGCGACACCATCGCGAGATTGCAGCGGGCGGCGAACTGCTTGTCGGGGTCGAACACGTACGCGATGCCGCCTGACATGCCGGCGGCGAAATTGCGCCCGGTCGTCCCGAGCACGACCACGGTGCCGCCGGTCATGTACTCGCAACCGTGGTCGCCCGTGCCCTCGACGACGGCTGTCCCGCCGGAATTGCGCACGCAGAAGCGCTCGCCGGCCACCCCGGAGATGAACGCCTCGCCGTCGATGGCACCGTACATCACGGTGTTGCCGACGATGATGTTCTCGTCGGCACGGCCGCGGAAGTCGTTGGTCGGCCGCACGATGATGCGCCCGCCCGACAGTCCCTTGCCGACGTAGTCGTTGCCCTCGCCCACCAGATCGAGCGTCACCCCGCGCGCGAGGAACGCGCCGAAACTCTGGCCCGCCGTGCCGTTGAACTGCACGTGAATGGTGTCCTCGGGCAGTCCTTCGTGGCCGTGGACGCGCGCGATCTCGCCCGAGAGCATCGTGCCCACGGTGCGATTGACGTTGCGGATCGGCAGGATGAAGGACACCTTGTCCTTGCGCTCGAGCGCCGGGCGCGCGAGATCGATCAGCTTGTGATCGAGCGCCTGATCGAGCCCGTGGTCCTGCTCGGAAATCTGCCGGCAAGGCACGTCGGCCGGCACCGCCGGCGTCGCCAACACCCGCGAGAAGTCCAGGCCTCTGGCCTTCCAGTGCTCGATGCCGCGGCGCATGTCGAGCAGATGGGCTGCCCCGATCAGGTCGTCGAAGCGCCGGATGCCGAGCTGCGCCATCAGTTCGCGCACTTCCTCGGCGACGAAGAAGAAATAATTCACCACGTACTCGGGCTTGCCCGAGAACTTCCTGCGCAACACCGGGTCCTGCGTGGCGACGCCCACCGGACAGGTGTTCAGGTGGCACTTGCGCATCATGATGCAGCCCTCGGCGACCAGCGGCGCCGTCGCGAAGCCGAACTCGTCGGCACCCAGCATGGCGCCGATCACCACGTCCCGGCCGGTCTTCATCTGCCCGTCGACCTGCACGACGATTCGCCCGCGCAGGCGGTTGAGCACCAGCGTCTGCTGGGTCTCGGACAGTCCGAGCTCCCACGGCGTGCCCGCGTGCTTGATCGACGACCACGGCGAAGCGCCGGTGCCGCCGTCGTGGCCCGAGATCGTGACGTGGTCGGCCTTGGCCTTGGACACGCCGGCAGCCACCGTCCCCACTCCGACCTCGGACACCAGCTTCACGGAGATCGACGCACGCGAGTTGGCGTTCTTCAAGTCGTGAATCAGCTGCGCGAGATCCTCGATCGAGTAGATGTCGTGGTGCGGAGGCGGCGAGATCAGGCCCACGCCCGGCACCGAGTAGCGCAGCTGCGCGATGTATTCCGACACCTTGTGGCCTGGCAGCTGGCCGCCCTCGCCCGGCTTGGCGCCTTGCGCCATCTTGATCTGGATCTGGTCTGCGCTCGCAAGGTATTCCGCGGTGACGCCAAAGCGCCCGGAGGCCACCTGCTTGATCTTCGAGCGCAGCGAGTCGCCTTCCTTCAGCGGTATGTCGACCTCGACTCGCTCGATGCCGATGATCTTGCCGATCGTGTCGCCTTCGCGAACGCCCGAGCTTCCGGTGCGCAGCTCCGAGCGGTAGCGCATTGCGTCCTCGCCGCCCTCGCCGGTGTTCGATTTTCCGCCGATGCGGTTCATCGCGACCGCGAGCGTCGCGTGCGCCTCGGTGGAGATCGAGCCGAGCGACATCGCTCCGGTGGCGAAGCGCTTGACGATCTCGGTGGCAGGCTCGACTTCGTCGATGGGCACCGGCGTGCAACTGTCCAACCGGAACTCGAACAGCCCGCGCAGCGTCATGTGGCGCTTGCTCTGGTCGTTGATGATCCGCGCATAGTCCTTGTAGGTCGCGTAGCTTCCCTGGCGCGTCGAGTGCTGCAACTTGGCGATCGCGTCCGGCGTCCACATGTGCTCGTCGCCACGGGTCCGGTAGGCGTACTCGCCACCCGCGTCCAGCGCGTGAGCCAATACCGGATCCTCGCCGAATGCGCTGCGATGCCGCCGGATCGCTTCCTCGGCGACGTCGAAGACCGAGATTCCCTCGATGTTGCTAGCGGTCCCCGCGAAGTACTTGTCGACCAGTGCCTTCGACAGGCCGATGGCCTCGAAGATCTGCGCCCCGCAGTAGCTCATGTAGGTCGAGATGCCCATCTTGGACATCACCTTGTTCAGGCCCTTTCCGATGGCCTTCACGTAGTTGCTCTGCGCCTTCTCGGGGCCGATTTCGCCGGGCACGTCCCTGCACATCTCGATGACCGTCTCGAGCGCCAGGTACGGATGCACCGCCTCGGCGCCGTAGCCCGCGAGCAGGGCGAAGTGATGAACCTCGCGCGCCGAACCGGTCTCCACGACCAGCCCGGTGGTCGTCCGCAGGCCCTTGTTCACCAGGTGCTGGTGCACCGTGCTGGTGGCGAGCAGCGCCGGGATCGCGACGTTGTCCTTGTCGACCTTGCGGTCGGACACGATCAGGATGTTGTAGCCGGAGCGCACCGCGTCCTCGGCCTCGGCCACCAGCGACGCGAGCCGCGCCTCGATGCCCTCCGACCCCCATGCGAGCGGGTAGCAGACGTTCAGCTCCCAGGACTTGAACTTGTTGTCGGTGTAGTGCTCGATGTTGTGGATCTTCGCCATGTCGTCGAAGTCCAGCACCGGCTGCGACACCTCCAGCCGGATCGGCGGGTTGGTGTTGTTCAGGTCGAGCAGGTTCGGCTTCGGGCCGATGAACGACACGAGCGACATGACCAGCTGCTCGCGGATCGGATCGATCGGCGGGTTGGTCACCTGCGCGAACAGCTGCTTGAAGTAGTTGTACAGCGGCTTGTTCCTGCTCGAGAGCACGGCCAGCGGCGAGTCGTTGCCCATCGACCCGGTCGCCTCTTCACCGCTGGCCAGCATCGGGGCCATCAGGAACTTCAGGTCCTCCTGCGTATAGCCGAAGGTCTGCTGCCGGTCGAGCAGCGACGCGCGCGGCTTGAACGTCAGCTCTTCCTGCGCGAGATCGCTGCTGGTCGCGTCGATCTCGTCGAGCTTGATGCGGATCGCCTCGATCCACTCGCGATACGGCTTGCTCAGGGCGAGCTGGTTCTTCAGCTCCGCGTCGTCGATGATGCGGCCCTGGTCCAGGTCGATCAGGAACATCTTGCCCGGCTGCAGGCGCCACTTCTTGACGATCTTGCTCTCCGGGATCGGCAGCACGCCGGCCTCGGAGGCCATGATCACCATGTCGTCGTCGGTCACGCAGTAGCGCGCCGGACGCAGGCCGTTTCGGTCGAGCGTGGCGCCGATCTGGCGGCCGTCGCTGAATGCGATCGCCGCGGGGCCGTCCCAGGGTTCCATCATCGCGGCGTGGAACTCGTAGAACGCGCGCCGCTTGGGATCCATGAGCGTGTGCTGCTCCCACGCCTCCGGGATCATCATCATCATCGCGTGCGCGATCGGATAGCCCGCCATCACCAGCAGTTCCAGGCAGTTGTCGAACGTGGCGGTGTCGGACTGCCCCGGATACACGAGCGGGAAGAGCTTGTTCAGGTCGTCGCCCAGCACGGGCGACTTCATCACGCCCTCGCGCGCGCGCAACCAGTTGTAGTTGCCCTTGACCGTGTTGATCTCGCCGTTGTGCGCGATCAACCGGTACGGGTGGGCCAGCGGCCATTCGGGGAACGTGTTGGTCGAGAAGCGCTGATGCACGAGCGCGAGTGCCGAGACGAACCGCGGATCCTGCAGGTCCCTGTAGTACTGACCGACCTGGCCCGCGAGCAGCAGCCCCTTGTAGACGATGGTGCGCGCCGAGATCGACGGGACGAAGTATTCCTTTCCGTGCTTCAGCGCGAGCTTCTGCACCGCGTGGCTCGCGGTCTTGCGGATCACGTACAGCTTGCGTTCGAGCGCATCGGTGACCATCACGTCCGGCCCGCGGCCGACGAAGATCTGCCGGATCACCGGTTCCTTGGCCTTGACCGTGGGCGACATCGGCATCGACGTGTCGATCGGCACGTCCCTCCAGCCGAGCAGGACCTGGCGCTCACTGCGCACCGCCCGTTCGAGCACCTGCTCGCAGGCCAGACGCGAGGCGTGCTCCTTGGGCAGGAACACCATGCCCACGCCGTACTCGCCCGCCGGCGGCAACGTGACGCCCTGGCGCGCCATTTCCTCGCGGAAGAACTGATCCGGGATCTGCGCGAGCAGGCCCGCGCCGTCGCCCATCAGGGGGTCGGCGCCGACCGCGCCGCGGTGGTCGAGGTTGAGCAGGATCTGCAGGCCCTGCTCGATGATCTTGTGGCTCTTCTTCCCCTTGATGTGGGCGACGAAACCCACGCCGCAGGCGTCGTGCTCGAGCTCGCGCTGATACATGCCCTGGGAGGCCGCGAGCGTGCGTTCGTCGTCGGTGGCGGGCACGAAAGCGGCGGGAGGCGCGCCGGCCGTTCCGATGCTCGCGTCGGCCGCGGGCAGGGCGTTCTGAAAAGGCGTGGCGTCCATGATGGCGCTCCGGAGTTCCATTACAATGCTTGGCAGATGAGTGATCACTACCGCCGTAAGCCGCGCCAACACTTGATTTGGCGCACTGCAGCGGAGCAAAACAGGTCGAACTTGTCAGTATATCTTGCCAGCACTCGAAATTAAAGGGAGACGACCGGATGCGCCCCATTTGCCGTTGCTTCAAACTCGTTCACCACGGCGAGCCTCTGGTCGACACCCAGGAACCCCTGCGCGAGCCCGCCGCGGGTGAGGTCGTGGTGCGGATCCTGGCGGCCGGCGTGTGCCACTCCGACGTGATGATCTACGACGGGTTCGTCGACACCGGGGGCGGGCACAAGCTGGACCTGAGCCGGGGCATCGCGGCGCCGCGCATTCCGGGCCACGAGATCGCCGGCGAGGTCACCGAACTCGGCGCCGGCGTGACCGGGGTGAAGGTCGGCGACAAGGTCGTCGTCTATCCCTGGATCGGCTGCGGCACCTGCAGCTACTGCGTCACCGACCGCGAACCGCTGTGCTCCGCGCCGCGCAACCTCGGCGTGCAGCGCGACGGCGGCTTCTCGCAGTACGTGATCGTGCCCGACGCGAAGTACCTGATTCCTGCCGGCTCGCTGCCGCTCGAGCAGGCGGCGCCCTACGCATGCTCCGGGCTCACCGCCTACGCGGCGCTCAAGAAACTGGCGCCGATGCACCCGGACGAGACGGTGCTGATCATCGGCGCCGGCGGTGTCGGCCTGTCGGGCGTGCGCTTCTCGCGCCACGTGCTCGGCATCGCGCCGATCGTCGCCGACATCGACGCGCAGAAGTGGCCGCTGGCGATGGACGCCGGTGCGGTGCGCACGATCGACCCGAGCGACCCCGATGCCGGCAAGGCGCTGGTGAAGGCCACCGGCGGCGGCGTGCACGCGGTGGTCGACTTCGTCGGCACCGGCGCGTCGTTTGCCTTCGGATTCGGTGCGCTGCGCAAGGGCGGCAAGCTGGTCTCGGTCGGTTTGATCGGCGGCTCGACCCCGATCATCCCGGCGGTGGTCGTGTTCAAGGCGGTCACCATCATGGGCTCGATGGTCGGTACCTGCGGCGAACTGCGCGAACTGCTGGAGATCGCGCAGACCGGCGTGCTGCCGCCGCTCCCGGTGAAGGCGCTGCCGCTGGACGCGGTCAACGACGTGCTGCACCGCCTGCACGAAGGCCGCTTCCCGGGCCGGGCGGTGCTGACCCCTTGAAACGCCTCAGGCCGGCGCCTGCGCCGGCGCCGGCGTGCGCGCCGGCTCCGGCAGCCACAGCACGATCAGCGCCGTGCACACGGCGATGCCGGACATCGCGAACAGCAGCGTCTGGAATCCCGAGGCCTTGACCGCGGGACCGAGCAGCCAGACGGCGAACGAGCTGACCCCGAACGAGATCGCGAGCCGGATGCCGGTGACGCGCGAGCGCATACGGTCGTCGACGTAGCGCACGATCATCGCGTCGGTGAACGGGATCGCCCCGAAGATCGACACCATGAAGCCGATCTGGAGCGCGAAGAGCAGCCAGCCGCTGGCCACCGCGGCGAGCGCGAGCATCGGCGCCTGAACCATCACGATCGCCAGGTAGACCCTCTTGAGCGGATAGCGGTCGATCAGACGGCCGACCACCACCTGGGCCAGCGAGGCGACCGCGTAGACGATCGCAAGAAGCACGCCGAGCGTCGCGGGATCCTCGACGATGCCGACGAAGCGCTCTCGCATCAGTTGACCGTTGCCGTTGGTGGTGAAATTGAACAGAAGGCTGCCGGTGATCGCCGTCAGCGTCATCACCAGGACGATTCGCGCCATCGTCGCCCGCGGCAGCGAGACGGCGGCCTTCGACGACCGCTTGGCCGGCGCCTCGTCCTCTCGCGGCGCGATCCGCGCGAAGACAATGCCCCCGGCGATCGCGATGAGCCCCGGCACCGCGAACGCCGCGCGCCAGCCGAAGTATTTGACGAAGAAGCCGGTCACCAGCGCCGCGACCGCGATCCCGAGATTGCCGGCCAGCCCGTTCACGCCGATCGTCAGGCCGGGATTCTTCGAACCCTGCACCAGCATCGGAATGCCCACGGGGTGGTAGATCGACGAGAACGCGCCCAGCAACGCCAGCGCCGCGGCGATCGACCACGGGCCGACCGTGAGCGACACCAGGATCGCCGACACGCCCATGCCGAAGAAGAACACCAGGATCATCGCCCGCCGGCCCCACAGGTCGCCCAGGCGACCCGACGGCAGCGAGCCCAGGCCGAACAGCAGGAACGCGCCGGCGCTGTACGGCATCAAGTCCTCCCACCGGGAGAAGCCGAATTCCTGCGCGATCGACGCCACTGCCGTCGCGAAGATCAGCAGGAACATGTGGTCGATCGCGTGCGCAGCGTTCAGCAGCAGCGCGGTGCTGCGAGGGGTGTCCATCGAATGTTGATTCCTGAGGCGAGTTTCAGATCGACCGCGGCGGCAGCCCCCCTGTTGGCGACGTGCCGCCGCCGGCCCGGAGCCGACCCAACTCCTTCAGCGCGAAGCGATCCGTCATCCCGGCAATGTAATCCGCAATCGCACGCATGCCCAGTCGCTGCACGCGTTCCCGATGCTCGTCCGGCAACAGCGCCTCGTCAGCGGCATAGGCCTCGAACAGCGCCTGCACCGCCTGCCTGGCCTCGTCCATGACCATGACGACACGCTCGTGGCGATAGAGCTGCGCGTGGAGGAACGCCTTGAGCCGCTGTGCGCGCTCGCGCATCGGGCCGGAGAACGCGACGAGCGGCGAAGCGGCCCGGACCTCGTCGACCGATGCGGGAGCAGCCACGGCCAGACGCCGGCGAGTTTCGTCCAGCAGGTCGACGACGAGTTCGTCGATCATCCGCCGCACGGTCTCGTGCACCAGTCGCCGCTCGGCGATGCCGGGAAAAGCCACCCGAACCGGCTCGGCGTGCCGCGCGAACAGGTCGATCGCCTCCAGCTGCCCGATCGTGATCAGACCGGATCGCAGTCCGTCGTCGACGTCGTGGTTGTTGTACGCGATCTCGTCGGCGAGGTTGGCGACCTGCGCCTCGAGCGACGGCTGGCGGTGCTGCAGGAACCGTTCGCCGATCTCGCCCAGGCGCCGCGCGTTCGCCGTCGAGCAGTGCTTCAGGATGCCCTCCCGGGTCTCGTAGCACAGATTCAGCCCGTCGAAGGCCGCGTAGCGCTGCTCGAGCTCGTCGACGACGCGCAGCGACTGCAGGTTGTGCTCGAACCCGCCATGGCTACGCATGCATTCGTTGAGCGCGTCCTGGCCGGCGTGGCCGAACGGCGTGTGTCCGAGGTCGTGGGCGAGCGAGATCGCTTCGACCAGGTCCTCTTCCAGCGCCAGCGCGCGCGCAATCGAGCGGGCGATCTGCGCGACCTCGATCGAATGCGTGAGCCGCGTGCGGAAGAGATCGCCCTCGTGGTTGACGAAGACCTGGGTCTTGTACTCGAGGCGACGAAACGCGGTGGAGTGCACGATACGGTCGCGGTCGCGCTGGAAATCGCTGCGCGTGCTCGCCGCGGGCTCGACGAACCGCCTTCCCCGGCTGACGGCCGGATTGGACGCGTACGGGGCGAGCCCCCCGCGTTCCGGCGGCCGGGAAAAGGACGGGTTTTCAGCGCTCGGCATCAGTGCGTCGCCGTCGAGCCGGAGGTCCGATCGCGATGAGTCGCGGACGGCCGCACTTCAGCGCGCGCGCTTCATGCGCCCGCCGTCCCGGTGCACGCCGCGAGCGCCGCGCGCACCGCGTCGTCCGGCGCCGGGCGCACACAGGCGCGACCGAGTTCCTCCAGCAGCACGAACTTCGGGGTGCCCCGCTCGGCCTTCTTGTCCACGCTCATCAGTTCCAGGTAGCGTTCGGCGGGCCAGCCGGGTCCTCGGACCGGCAGGCGAGCCGCCGCGATCGTCTCTACCAGCCGCGCGGCATCGGCCCGGGCCAGCAGCCCGAGTCCCCGCGACAGTTCCGCGGCCATCACCATGCCGGCGCCCACTGCCTCTCCGTGCAGCCAGTCGCCGTATCCCAGTCCCGCCTCGATCGCGTGGCCGAAGGTGTGGCCGAAGTTCAGGATCGCGCGCAGGCCGGCCTCGCGTTCGTCCTTGCCGACGACCTCCGCCTTGATTTCGCAGGAGCGTGCCACTGCGTCCGCCAGCGCCCCCGGGTCACGTGCGAGAAGCCGGGGCAGGTCACGCTCGACGGCGGCCAGATAGGGCTCATCAGCGATCGCGCCGTGCTTGATCACCTCGGCGAGCCCGGCCGACAGTTCCCGGTCCGCGAGCGTCTGCAGGCAGCCGACGTCGGCGAGCACAAGCCGCGGCTGGTGGAACGCACCCACCATGTTCTTGCCCATCGGGTGGTTGATGCCGGTCTTGCCCCCCACCGACGAATCGACCTGCGCAAGCAGCGTGGTGGGCACCTGGATGAAATCGATGCCGCGCTGGTACACCGCCGCGGCGAACCCCGCCATGTCGCCGACCACCCCGCCGCCGAGCGCCACGATGATCGAACCGCGGTCGAACCGATGCGCGAGCAGCGCGTCGAAGATCAGGTTCAGCGTCTGCCAGTGCTTGTGCGCCTCGCCGTCGGGCAGCGCGACCTCGATCACCTGCGCCGCGTCCCGCGCCAGGGTCTCGCGAAGCGGCGCCGCGTAGAGCGGCCCGACCGTGGTGTTGGTGACGATCGCGACCTGCCGCGCGCCGACGAGCGGACCCAGCAGGTCCCGCCGTTCGAACAGGCGCTCCCCGATCGCGATGGTGTAAGCGCGATCGCCGAGTGGGACGACGACCCGGCGCATCACTCAGCGGTGGTGAACAACAGCGCGGGCATCAAACCTTTGGGCGCGTTCATCGGGCCTTTCCGACCATGACCCTGCAATTATAGGTGTGCATTCCGCGGCAACGATCGCGATCTCAGCTGGAAGCGGGGTCTTCTGAAACGCTCGGGCGCGGCGCCTGACTCTCGCGCGCCTGTCCCATCGGCGCCGGACTTTCCTGCACTTGCATCGCCCGGTGGATTTCCCGCACCACCATGTCCACCGGCTGGCGCCCGGTCATCACGACCAGGTCGGCACAGTCCCGGTACAACGGGTCGCGTTCGGTCACCAGTTCGGCGATCCTCTGGCGCGGATTGGGGGCCCGCAGCAGCGGTCGGACCTTGTCGTGCCGCAGCCGGTGCCAAAGCTCCGACACATTGGCGCACAGGTAGACGACGAAGCCCCGCTCGCGCAGGTGCCGGCGATTCTCCTCGAGCAGCACGGCGCCGCCTCCCGTCGCCAGCACCAGCCCGGGTCGCGCGCTCAACTCGTCAACCAGCGCGGCTTCGCGCCGGCGAAAGCCCGCCTCGCCCTCGAGCTCGAAGATCGTCGCCACCGTGACGCCGCAACGCTGTTCGATCTCCTTGTCGGAGTCGATGAAGGGTCTGCCGAGCGTGGATGCGAGGCGCCGGCCGACGGTGGACTTGCCCGAACCCATCATGCCGACGAGGAAGATCGGTGTGTCCGGGCTGGTGGCATGCGCTGTCATGCGCAAAGCTTAACGCAGGCAGCAAGACGGGCCGCACCAGCGGCCCGTCCTGCGAAGCGGCGTCGGCCGCGAGGCCGCCGCGACCGATCGCGCCGCCTATTGCGGCGAGCTGCAGCCGGTGCGCCCCTGCGAATCCGGCGACGTGGTGAGCCTGCCGAACGGTGACGGCTGCCCCGGCGGCGCCACCGTCTGGCTCGCCAAGTCCCCTCCCAGCACCGGGAGCAGGAAGGTTCGCTCGGCGGCGCCCTCCGTGCCCGCGATCGTCGTGATCGTGACGCGCAGGCTGACCTTGGTCCAGTTTCCGTAGTCCTTCGGATAGCTGACCCGGATGCTCGCAAAACCACTCGCGTCGGTCCGACCGTCCGCGGACAGCACCTGCGCCGCGGCGACGTTGCCCGGCGTGAGCGAGCCGTCGCCATTGAGGTCCTCGCCGGCATCGAGTCGCAGGTTGCCGTTCGCGTCCTCGCTGGCGCACAGCAGCGGCGCCTCGGACTGGGTCTCACCGAAGGGCGTCCAGCTCCCGCTCCCGCCGATCCCTCCGCTGACCCAGAAGTACTGCCCTTTCCGGTATCCGACCGAGATGAGCGCCGCCTGCACGAGGGCCCCCGAGACCGGGTTGCCGCTCGCGTCCGTCACGACCGCGGTCCACGGCATGCCGTATGTCGCGGCGTCCAGTGCCGCGAGCGTGTTGCCTGTCCCCATCCGCACCGACAGCTCCTGGCTCGTCGCGGTGAGTGCCGTCTCTCCCGACACCCCCATGCCGGACAGCGACGCAGTGATCCGGATCGCCTGGTTGCCGGTCGAATTCGCCCCCGGGTAGAAGGCGACGGTCGCCGTGCCCGAACTGTCCGTCGTGGCGACCGCGGGCTCGATGCGTCCGTTGCTCGGATCCTGCGTCGCGGTGAAGCTCACCGTCTGTCCCTTGACCGGGTTGTCGGCCGCGTCGCGAACGACCGCGATGAGCTGGCTCGAGTTGTTGCTCGTCGGCGACAGGTTCACCGCGACGTTGGCCGGACTGGCCTGCAGCGTGAGCTTCGTCGGCGTCGTGCTGACGAACTCCACGCGCTGCGAGCTCGTGGTGCTGCCGTCCGCGGAAATCGCTGTGATCGTGCTGACCCCGGCGGAGGACGACGTGATCGTGACAGTCGCGCTGCCAGAGCCGTCGGTCACCGCCGACTGCGGCGTCGCCTGACCCCGAGTCGCCAGGAACTGGATCGTCTGGCCGGCCTGCGGCAGACCGTTCTTCGTATAGGTCACGCTCACCTGGTGAGACTGCGGGGCCACCTGCAACTCCTGGAGCGGCGACGGCGAATTGAACGCGATCTGGCTCGCGGCGACCGCTACCGGAATCGCCGCATCGGCGTTCAGTGCCGAAACGGTCAGCGTGTCGGAGCCGCCCACGGCCCCGGTGAGCAGGAACGTCGCCTGGCCCGCCGCGTCGGTGGTGACCGTCGATGCGCTCAGCGTATTGCCCGCGGCCGACTTGATCGACACCGGCTTGCCAACGACCACCGCCCCCGACGAGTCGCGAACCGCCGCCGTGTACGACGCGGATGCGCCCAACGCGACGCTGCTCGGCCCGTTCAGGGTGATCGTGGACCCGATGACGGCGACCGACACCGATTGCGACAGCGAGCCGCTGACGCCCGTCACTTTGATGCTGCGGTTCGTCGGGTCCGAAATCGACAGCACGGCGACGGCAGCGCCGACCTCGTCAGTCCGCGAACTGACGACCTGCAGTTGCGCCCCGCTGTCGGGTGTCGAGAAGCCGACCTGCTGATTCGCCATCGAACGGTTCGAGGCGTCCTTGACGAACGCGGTGATCGTCGCGGTCGTACGCCCGTCGGACCCGACGGTCGGTGCACTGGTCGAAATCGCCATCGAGGCCGGGGCGCTGTCGCCTCCGCCAGGCACCGGCGAGCCGCCCCACGCCCCCGCGCCCTCGCCTCCGCCGCAACCGGCTATCAGCAAGGCGGTGGCCATCGCCGCGCCGGCGGCAATCAATCGCTTCAGACTCGCCATCGTCATGTCTCGTTCTCTCTTGTCGGTGTCGTCGGAGCTCGCGCCGCGCCTGGAATCTCGGCTGGTTCGGATCAGCGTGCCAGTGCGGTGTCGGTCACCACCCGCGGCGTCAGGAAGATCAGCAGTTCGGTACGATCGTTGCGGCGCTGCTGCTCCTTGAACGCGTAACCGATGATCGGAAGGTCGCCCAGGAACGGCACCTTGTTCTCCGTGTTGCTCTCCACCTGCTCGTAAATGCCGCCGATCACCACTGTGCCGCCGTTTTCGACGAGCACCTGGGTACGCACCGACCGCGTGTCGATCGCGTAGCCTGACGGCGTCAGAACGCCGACCGCGTCACGGTTGACCGCGACCTCCATGATGACGTTGCCCTCGGGCGTGATCTGGGGAGTCACCTCGAGCTTCAGGACCGCCTTGCGGAAAGTGATCGACGTCGCGCCGCTCGATGTCGCCTGCTGGAACGGCAGTTCGGTGCCCTGCTCGATCGTCGCCATCTTCTTGTCGGCGGTAAGCACGCGCGGGCTCGACACCACCTTGCCGCGCTGGTCCGCCTCCAGGGCCGACAGCTCCAGGTTCAGGAATCGCGTCAGCGACGAACCGAACAGGCTGATCGCGAAGGTCGCGGGCGAGAAGCCGTTGATCACACTGGCGGGCAGGTTCACGAAGTTCGTGTTGGCGAGCGCCGTCAACTGGCCGATGCCGGGTGCATTCGGTCCGGGAAGCGTGGTGCCGTTCTGCGACGACAGGTCCGCGACGCCGCTCAGGTTGCCCGAAACGGTCCCATAGGCGTTGCCGGCGATGTTGGTTCCCGCACCGTAGACCGGGACGTTCATGTTGACCAGCTGCCCGGTCGCCGGGTCGGTGACCGCGACCTGGCGCGTGATCGTCGAACGCGTGTCGTTGTATCCGAGCTTCACGCCCAGGCTGCGCGAGAAGGTGTCGCTGGCTTCGACGATGCGCGCCTCGATCAGCACCTGGCGCACCGACACGTCGACCTGCGTGATCAGCTTTCTCACGCCTTCCAGGCGCTCCGGCGTGTCCTGCACGAACAGCTTGTTGGTCCGCTCGTCGAAGACGGCACTGCCACGCTTGGACAAGACCCGCTGCTTCTCGTTCGTGAGCAGCTTGGCCATGTTCTCGGCCTTCTGGTAGTTCAGCTGGAACATTTCGGTGCGCACCGGCTCGACCTCGGAGATCTGCTGGCGCGCCTCGAGTTCGAGCTTCTCCTTCGTGGCCAGTTCCTCGCGCGGTGCGACCAGGATCACGTTGCCGTTCTTGCGCATGTCCAGACCCTTGGACTGCAGCACGATGTCTAGCGCCTGATCCCAGGGCACGTCCTTCAGGCGAAGCGTCAGCGTGCCCGCCACCGAGTCGCTGGTGACGATGTTCAGATTCGTGAAGTCCGCGATCACCTGAAGCAGTGCGCGGATGTCGACGTTCTGGAAGTTCAGCGACAGCCGTTCGCCACGATAGCCCTGGCGCGTGGCCAGCTTGCTCGGGTCCTCGCGCCGCGGCTTCACCTCGATCACGAACTGCGTGTCGCTCTGGTATGCAGTCTGCTCGAATTCACCCTGCGGCTCGATCACGACGCGGGTGGTATCGCCTTCCTGGGTCGCGCTGACTGACTTGACCGGCGTACCGAAGTCACCGACGTCCAGGCGGCGCCGAAGGTTGTCCGGCAGCCGTGCACGCAGGAAGTCGACGATGATCGAGTGGCCCTGCTGGCGGATGTCCACGCCGACGTTGCTGTCCGACAATTCGACCACGATCCGACCCTCGCCTTCCTTGCCGCGACGGAAATCGAGATCGCGCAATGCGTGGATTGCCTGGCTGTCGGACTTCGAGAAGGTGTAGGTCGGCCCCTGCGTCTCGGCGGTCTGCGCCGCGACCGGCGTGAGCGCCAGGATGACCGCGCTGCCATCCACCGAGGACGTGTAGGTCATCGCCTGCTTCAGGTTCAGCACGACGCGCGAACGCTTGCCCGCCTGCACGATCGCGACGCTGCGAACGTCGCCCTGGGTCATCTCGAAACTGCTCTGCCCGGCCTTGTTCTCAGTCTCGTTGAAATCGAGCGCGACGCGTGGCGGATTGCTGATGGAGAAACTCGCCGGCGGCGTGGCCGGAGGCGACTTCAGCTGGACGCGCAGATAGGTCGTCTTGCCCTGTTTGAGACTTGTCACGGACTCGATCGCGTTGGTCTGCGCGAGCGCGACCCCGGCGAGCAGCGACAGGCAGAGCGCGAACAGGCGGGCGCCGAACAGTCCGGCGGCGGCATTGACACCACGACTCATCTTCATTTCTTCGTCTCCCGCATCTTGCTCTCCTGAAGACGCAGCGCGGTCTCGCGCTCCGTCCAGTCGCCGGCCGCGTCCTGCACCAGCTCCTTCAACTGGACTTCGGATTCGGTCACACGCGTGATCATTCCGAAATTCTGCCCGGCGTAATTACCCACCCGCGCCTGGTAGACCATGTTGTCAACCTGGAGCAGCGCAAAGTTCTTTTGCCCGTTGCTCATGTGCCCGACCATCCGGATCGCGTCGAGCGGGAAGCCCTCGAGCGCCTCGCGGCGACGGGCCAGGTCCGGCTGGATGCCGCTGGACGGCACCGCGCCGCCCTTGGAGGCCAGTCTCGACTGCGCGAACGGGTCGGACTGCCCGGCGTTCTCGTAGCGGAACGGCTGGTACTGCCGGGGCGGGGGGATCTTCTCCTTGATCGTCGGCATCGCGCCGCGCTGCGCCTGCATCCAGGAGCGCAAGTCCTGCTGATCGTCGCTGCAGCCGCCGAGCAGCGCACCGCAAGCCAGCGCGATCGTCGCCACCCGGACCAGAGCAGTTGCACCCCGCGTGGTCACCGTATTCATTTCGCCGCTCCCGCCGGCGAGGCGCCGGCCGATTTGCCCGGGCGAGTGCCCTGCTTCGCCTTGGCGGCCTCACGCCGCTGCTCGGCAATCTCTTCGCTGTCCAGATAACGGAAGGTCTTCGCCACCGCTTCCAGCATCAGCTGCCCCGTCTTTTCCTGCAGATCGATGTTGATGTCGTTCAGCGTGACGATCCTTGCCAGGTTCGACACGTCGCTGGCGAAAGCGCCGAGGTCGTGATAGTTGCCGATGAGCTTGATGCTGATCGGCAGTTCCGCGTAGAACTCCCTGACCACGACCTGCCCGGGCTTGAACAGTTCGAACTGGAGCCCGCGGCCGACACCGGCCTGGTTGATGTCGGAAAGAAGCGCATCCATCTCGGCCTTGCTCGGCAGCTGCTTCTCGAGCGCGGAGACGTACTGCGTTACCTCTTCCTTCTGCTTGCGCAGCACTTCGAGATTCACCGCCTGCTTGAGTTTGTCGACGTACTCGGCCCGGAGCTGCACCTCGCGGGCCCGCCCGGCGTCGAGTTCCTCCAGTTGACCTCGCCAGTAGCCGGCCCAGGCGGCCACGAGCACGCCCACCACGATGAAGAACATGAGGACCGACCGCGGCAGGACCGGCCACAGGCCGGGATGACGGCCCTGCAGACCCCTGAACTGCTCGGCGACCCTGCTCAGGTCGATGCTTGAAGATTTCCGCGTCGCCATGGCGTTACCTCGACGCTTTGCTGATGGAGGCGACCGGCGCCGGCACGCTGCCGGAGGCCGGCGCGGTGGTCACCGGCCGCGCGGGCTCCGAAGCCTCGTCGGCGGTGGGCGCCTTGATGGTCGTGCTCAGCGAGAACTCGTAGGCACGGCGCCCGTCCTTGCCGTCGGGCTTGCCCAGATTCACCGCCTTGATCTCGACCAGCTCGGGGTGCTCGAGCCAGGGAGTGTCGTGCGCCAGGCTGCGCAGCAGGTTCGAGACACGCTCGTTGGACTGCGCGAGGCCCGTCAGCGTGACCCTGCGGTTTTCCTGTTTGAGCTTCTTGAAGTAGATCCCCTCGGGGGTGTACTTGACGAGTTCGTCCATCACGTGAACCGGCAGGGTCCGATTGCGCTGGAGGGTTTCGACCGCCTCCTGGCGGGCGCGAAGCGCCTCGATCTCCTGCTTGAGGAGTGCGACCTCCTTGATCTGCGCGTCGAGCTTGTCGTTCTCGCTCTTGATGAAGCTGTTGCGGGCCTGCTGGTTGTCGATCTGCCCGTTGATGCCGAGCGCCACCACCAGGGCGATCACGCCGGCACCGGCCACGGTGAGCACCGACTGCCGCGCGAAGTCCTTCTTGCGCCGCTCTCGGCGCATCTCCCGGTGCGGGAGCAGATTGATCCGGATCATGCGTCGAACCTCCGCATTGCCAGCCCGCAGGCGGTCACCAGCGCCGGTGCATCCAGGCGCAACTGCTTCTCGCGGACCGTGTCGGCGATCTCCATGCCCTGGAACGGGCTGAGGAGCTCGGTGGGCACCTGGGTGCGATCCTCGATCGCCTCGACCAGCCCCGGGACGACGCTCGAACCCCCGGCGAGGTAGATCCGGTCGACCCGTGCGTACGGCGTCGACGTGAAGAAGAACTGGAGCGCACGCATCACGTCGGACGCGCCTTGCTCGACGAAGGGCTGCAGCACGTCGGTCTGGAAGCTCTCCGGAAGATCTCCGACCCGCTTCTTCAGCTCCGCCTCCTCGGGCGTGAGCCCGTAGAGCCTGACCAGGTCCTGCGTGAGATGCTGCCCGCCGAACGCCTGCTCACGCTCGAAGACGGTCTGCCCGTTCAGGACGACCGACACGTTGGTGACGACGCTGCCGATGTCGAACACCGCGATGACGAGTCCCTGGCCCTGGTTGGGCAGCATCCCCGCGACACGATCCAGCGCCTGGCGGGCCGCGTAGGTGTCGACGTCCATCACCATCGGCTTGAGGCCGCACATCTCGGCGATGGCGACGCGGTCCTCGACCTTTTCCTTGCGCGACGCCGCGAGCAGGACTTCGACCTCGTCTTCCCCGCTTGCGGCGACCCCGAGGATCTGGAAGTCCAGGTTCACCTCCTCGATCGCGAACGGGATGTACTGGCTCGCCTCGGACTCGACCTGGAACTCGTAATCTTCCTCGGAGAGCCCGGCCGGAAGCGTGATCCGCTTCGTGATCACCGCCGAGGCCGGCATCGCCAGCGCGGCCTCCCGCGTGCGCGAGCCCATCCGTCGCAGCGCACGGTTCAGCGCGTCGGCGACCTGTTCGGGCTGCTCGACATTGCCGTCGGTGATCGCGCCGCGCTCGATCGGCTCGATCGCATAGCGCTGCAGGCGCATGGCGGATTTTTCGCCCGGGACGAGTTCGACGATCTTGACGCCGGACGAACTCACATCGATCCCGAGAAGGGGCGGCGACGCGCGCCGCGCAAGACTGGGTAAACTTAGCGCCACCTGGACCCCTTTTAAACCCAAAAAACCCTTATGCGTTAAGGATTTATATGGATTTTCAATAAGTTACTTGAGATGCTAGCAACAATGTTTGTTAACTGTAAAGTTTTTTGACAGCGCGATCACCAGGTGCAACGCCCTTCTGTCGCAGCTTCTCGACCATCTGGCAGAAATTCACGGATTTCCGTGCGTTTCAGCACCCGCGCCGACGCCCGAAGGGGGGTGGGCTTATAATCCGGACCCCGCCGTCGCGAGCGGACAACGCCCGCAGAACGCAGCCGATGCGCAAGCTCATCACGCCCCACGATCGCAATCGCCGGCCCCATCGCGGCTTTGCCTGGCCGACGATTCTCGGCGCGCTGATCGCGTTGCCGCTGGTCGGCGCGGTCTGTGCCGCGCTCCTCGGAACCGTCGCGCTGCTGCTGGCCAATGACCGGCTGCCGTCGATCGACGCGCTGGTCGAGTACCGGCCGAAGGTCCCTCTCAGGATCTATACGGCCGACGGGAAGCTGATCGGCGAGTTCGGCGAGGAAAGGCGCAGCGTCGTGCACATCGCGGACGTGCCTCCGGTGCTGCGCAACGCGATCCTGGCCGCGGAAGACGCGCG
>Ga0316188_10000030_pt1 | contig 39174 bp, 35 predicted proteins | sample Phiworburrow1_MG_FD_204933 | JGI IMG/M metagenome (GOLD analysis project Ga0316188, IMG submission 204933) | Coastal sediment microbial communities from Maine, United States - Phippsburg worm burrow 1 | ecosystem: Environmental > Aquatic > Marine > Coastal > Sediment | place: USA: Maine... | reverse complement strand
GCCCATCAGGATGATACCGTCGAAGCCACTATTCAGCGAGTCGGTGATCCAGCTCAGGCTCACAGAACCCAGGCAACGAACCGGGATGATACGGGTAAACGCACTGTATTCCAGTTTGTTCTGTGCCGCCATATCCAGCGCAGGATAAGCATCGTTTTCACAGGCGAGTACCAGGATACGAGGTTTTTCATCGAACTCTTCCGGGATATCAACCGCTTTCAGCTGCTGACCCACGGTATCTATCGAGTAGTTTTCGAAGGAGATCACACGTACCGGACAGGCACCCATACAGGTACCGCAACGACGGCAGCGTGATTCGTTAAACTGTGGAAAACCTTTCTCGTCTTCGTCTATGGCACCAAACGGACATTCCACGGTGCAGCGTTTGCACTGGGTACAGCCTTCCAGGCGTGCCGTCGGGAAACTCAGGTCGGCGACACGTGGATGTGCGGCTTTACCTAAACCGGAGTTTTCAGCAGCAGCAATGGCTTTCATCGCTGCGCCCATGGCATCATCCATCGCCTGCTGGGTATCCATCGGACGACGGGTAGGACCCGCGGTGTAGATACCGGTACGCTGTGTTTCATAAGGGAAACAGATGAAGTGTGAATCAGCAAAACCATTCGCCATGTGGGGTACATCTTTACCCTGACGATAGCTAAGATTGAGGATAGATTCAACATCAACGTGAATCTCAACTTCTTCACCAGCTTTCTCTGCCGCTATATCCTCATTATCCTGGATGGTTAGTTCCGCACGAGTCGGCTGACCCGCGTTAGCCACCATACCGGTCGCCAGTACCACCATATCGACGTCGACTTCGACATCTTCATTCAGGATCAGATCCTTGAACTTAACCTTCGGGTTTTGGCTGTGAATCACTTCAGATGCGATACCTTTAGTGAAGATAACACCTTTTTTCTGACCACTGCGATAGAAGTTTTCACCACCGGCACCCGGTGTACGTAAATCGCTGTACAGCACGGTAGTATCGATATCAGGGTTCTGATCCTTGAAATACATCGCCTGTTTGATACTGGCACTGCAGCAGAAACCGGAACAATGTGCTAAATGGCCTTCTTTCTTGCTGCGCTGACCGGCACATTGAATGAACAATACACTCTTCACTTCCTTACCGTCAGATGGACGTTTGATGGCACCGCCATTGGCTGCTTTCGCCAATGCTTCCAGTTCCATCTGGGTGACCACGTCCTGACTCTTGGTGTAGGCAAATTCAGTCAGTATGTTGGCATCAAAAGGAGTAAAGCCAGAGGCCTGCACGATAGCACCAAATTCCTTGGTTTCTGTACTGCCACTTTCGGTACTGATATCTGCCTTGAAACGGCCTGGTGCACCGGAAGTATTGGTTAATGTAGCATTCAGATGCACAGTGATATTTTTGTCGGCTTCAACCGCAGCAATCATGGCATCAACACCGGTATCCTGTGGATCGGCATAAGGCGCTTTGGTTGGAATCTTCTTGTACAGCTGGGCAGTGGCACCACCGAGGGCACCCGTCTTCTCAACGATAGTACAGGGGTAGCCGGCTTTAGAGGCTTCCAGTGCCGCCGTCATACCAGAGATTCCACCACCGGCGATCAGGATATTCTTGTTTATAGCCTGCTGACCGCTTGCTGATGGTGGCTTGGCGTATTTCGCTTCAGCACAACCCATGCGGACGTAATCGTCAGCCATTTCCTGTGTCGTTTCCTGCTGATCATCGGTATCCGGACGAACCCAGATAACGCCTTCACGCAGGTTGGTACGCACCAGGACAACATTTGCAAAATTAAATGCTTCGGTTTTCGCACGACGGGAACAGGCGGCGATAACGACACGGTTGACACCTTCGCTATCGATATCGTCCTGGATCATTTTTACACCGGCTTCTGAACACAGGAAGTCGTGCTGTTTACATACTGCGGCTTTACCGTCACGTTTTGCTGTCGTTTCCAGCTGGGCGGAATCAAGACGATCACCGATACCACAACCGTTACAAATATAAGCGCCAATTTTCATTTCGTCAGCCATGAATTAACCCTCCGCCTGCGCTACGCGATTAATAACCTGTACGGCTCTTAACGCAGATGCTGTTGCACTCTGTACTGCACGATTAACGTCCAGTGCATCTGATGAACAACCGGCTGCAAATACGCCGCCGTTTGCTTCATCCTGTTCGATGAAGCCTTCGTCGTTCACTCTGATTTCTATTGGGAATGTGTCTTTATCAACACTCGGTTCCATCCCTATCGCCAGAACCACCAGATCATGTTCATTGGCATAACGGTGATAACCTTCAGTATCAACACCGTTCAGAACTGGATTGCCGTTTGCCTTGTTTTCTACGATATTGGCGACTTTAGATTTGATGAACTTGACGTGTTTATCATCCTGTACCCGCTGATAGAAATCATCGAAACGGTCGATAGCACGGATATCGATATAGTAAATCGAGACATCTGCGTCTTCAGGATATTTTTCTGAAACGTAAGTACTCTGTTTCAGCGATGCCATACAGCAGATGCGTGAACAATGTTTCAGGTGGTTACGGTCACGTGAACCGGCACACTGGATGAAGGCGACATTCTTTGCTTCTTTGCCATCAGAGGGACGTACCAGTTTGCCGCCAGTTGGGCCAAACGGATCCATCAAACGTTCAAACTCAACGCTGGTAATAACATTGTCGATGCGGTCATAACCGTATGGCTGAATCTTTGCTGCATCATAAGGACGCCAGCCGGTTGCCCAGATAACGGCACCCGCTTTCAGTTCCAGCGTTTCTTCCTGCATATCCAGATCGATGGCATCATACTTACATGCATCTTTGGCTTTCTGCGCATCGGCAGTGCCGATCATGCCTGGATCGATGACATAACGTTTCGGCATTGCCATGTTATGCGCAAGATAAGCACCTTTATGCTTATCCATGTTGTAATTATGTTCGTTATCAAATTCAGCTTCAACCGCATCAGCGCAAGCGCCGCAGGCAGTACAGTTTGAATTGACATAACGTGGGCTGATTTTCACAGTTGCGGTGTAATTGCCAGCTTCACCTTTAAGGTCAGTCACTTCCGCCATGGTAAGAACGGTGATGTTCTTGTTCGCCGCCATACGACGCTGATTAATCTCCAGACCGCAGGTCGGGAAACATAATTTTGGGAAGTACTTATAAAGTCTGGTTACTCGGCCACCAACGGATGGTGTCTTCTCGATAACAATAACCTGCTTGCCGACTTCTGCAGCTTCTAGAGCAGCTGTCATGCCGCTGATGCCACCGCCAACAACCAGTATCGTCTGATTGGTTGCAACTATATCCGACATCTTATTCCTCCAAAGGATCATGTGTCAGTTCATAAAACCCAGTTAAATCAAAAGCTTAATCTGGATAAGTAATTCTTATATGCGCACCAGAAAATCACCCCGCACGCTTGGATTGCGTACTATACATGTTTCGTGCAAATTTCTCCATAAAATGCCTGAAAATCAGACCTATGATTGTTATATGTTTAGATAAGTTTATTTTATGGCTGGCAGATATTTTTTTGAAAGATTAAAACAGAAGTGTACACTACCAAGTCGCGGAAGCGCAGAGATTTTTTACTAAAAACATCGAAAACTAAAACATGAAATACCAGACTAAAAACAGCACTGATTTATGCCCTTGCGGTAGCGGTAAAACATTCAAGTTTTGTTGCCAGCCCTATCTGCTACAACAGCAGAATCCAGCGACTGCCGAGAGCCTGATGCGTTCGCGTTACACGGCTTTTGTGTTAAACGATGAAGTTTATTTACGCTTTAGCTGGCATCCCCAGACCTGCCCTGAAGACATTGCGCTGGACACGAAAACACAATGGCTCGGCCTGCAGATCAGAGCTACCGAACAGGGACAGGAGCATGACGACTGCGGCCGCATTGAGTTTGTTGCCCGTTTTAAGCTCAATGGCAAGGCCTTTCACCTTCATGAGAACAGCCAGTTTACTCGACTCGACAAACGCTGGGTTTACCTCGACGGCGAAATCATCAATTAGTATTGTATGGTTCAACCCGATCCGCAGACGCCTGCCAGTACCCTGTTTTGCAGCGACACTTTACCCTATACTTAATACAACTGATCAGTTTCAGCTTGGTTTTCCGCAACAGGACACAGGATTATGAAATCACAGGTTATCTGGTTCAATCAGCTGGGCATCAAAGACATCGATATTGTCGGCGGTAAAAACGCCTCTCTCGGTGAGATGATCAGTCACTTATCCGATCTTGGTATCAGAGTACCCGATGGTTTCGCCACCACCGCGGGGGCCTTTCGCGAATTTCTGGCGCAACAAAATCTGGATGCTCGAATCCGTACGCGACTGGCTACTCTGGATACAAACGACGTCATCGCATTAGTAGAGGCTGGTGCAGAAATCCGGCAATGGATATTAGATACTCCCTTTCCTGAATCGTTACTCACCGAAATTACAGGGGCCTGGCAATGCCTACAGGCTGACGGCGCATCCCTGTCCGTTGCGGTACGCTCCTCGGCAACCGCGGAAGATCTGCCAGACGCCTCTTTTGCCGGTCAGCAGGAGACCTTCCTCAATGTCAGCGGTCTGGATAATGTACTGATCGCCATCAAGCAGGTATTCGCTTCTCTGTATAACGATCGCGCCATCTCCTATCGTACACATCAAAATTTTGCTCATGACAAGGTCGCCTTATCTGCCGGCATTCAACGCATGGTACGCAGTGACCTGGGATCCAGCGGCGTGATGTTCACCCTCGATACAGAGTCCGGATTTCGCGATGTGGTGTTCATTACCGGCGCGTACGGACTGGGCGAAACGGTGGTACAGGGTACGGTAAATCCCGACGAGTTTTATGTCTACAAACCCGGCCTGCAACAGTGCCGGCACGCAATACTGAATCGCAAGCTGGGCAGTAAACTGATCAAGATGGTGCACAGCGAGAACACTGATCACGGTCATTCGGTTCATACCATCGATCTTGCGGAGCAGGAAAGCATGAGATTCTGCCTGAGCGATGACCAGGTCGAAGCACTGGCGCGGCATGCGGTCACCATAGAGCAGCACTATGGCCGTCCGATGGATATCGAGTGGGCGCTGGATGGTTTAGATAATCAACTGTATATTGTGCAGGCCAGACCGGAAACCGTCGAACATCGGGCGGGCACTTCTGTCATCGAACGTTATGAACTCAAGCAGACCAACACAGTACTGATCGAAGGCCGTGCCATCGGTCAACGCATCGGCTCGGGCAAGGCCATCATCATCAAAGATAGCAGTGAGATGTCACGGGTGAGCGACGGCGATGTACTGGTCACCGACATGACCGACCCTGACTGGGAGCCGATCATGAAACGCGCCTCGGCCATCGTCACCAATCGTGGCGGCCGCACCTGTCATGCTGCCATCATCGCCCGCGAACTCGGCGTCCCGGCGGTCGTCGGCTGTGGCAACGCTACTGACATCCTCCATGATGGCGACGATATCACTGTCTGTTGCGCTGAAGGCGACACCGGTGTCATCTACCAGGGACTGCTCGATTTTGAAATCATACGCACTGACACCGGTGAAATGCCGGCGTTGCCGACAAAGATCATGTTGAATGTGGGGAACCCCGGCCGTGCTTTTGCCTTTTCCAGATTACCGAATACCGGCGTCGGCCTGGCGCGTCTCGAATTTATCATCAGCAATACTATCGGCATCCACCCGAAAGCATTATTACAGTTTGAACAACAGAGTGAAGTATTGAAGCAGCAGATCAGGCAACGCATCGCCGGCTACAGTGACCCCGTTAACTTTTATGTCGAAAAACTGGTCGAAGGCATCGCCACACTGGGCGCCGCGTTTTCACCGCACCCGGTTATCGTACGTTTATCCGATTTCAAATCTAACGAATACGCGAACCTCCTCGGCGGAGATCTGTTTGAACCACAGGAAGAAAATCCGATGCTCGGTTTTCGCGGCACCTCACGTTATCTGTCGGAAAATTTTCGCGACTGCTTCGAACTGGAATGCCGCGCCCTGAAAAAGGTACGCGATGACATGGGCATTTTCAATATCGAGATCATGGTTCCCTTCTGCCGCACTATTGCTGAGGCGCAACAGGTGGTTCAGCTGCTGGCAGATAACGGGCTAAAACGGGGAGAGAATAATTTACGCATCATCATGATGTGCGAAATCCCCTCCAATGCGCTGCTGGCTGAAGAGTTTTTAAACTATTTCGACGGTTTTTCAATCGGTTCTAACGACATGACCCAACTCACTTTAGGGCTTGATCGTGACTCGGATCTGGTCGCGCATCTATTTGATGAACGCAACCCTGCTGTTAAAAAAATGCTCTCGATGGCGATTGATGCCTGTCATAGGCAGAAAAAATACATCGGCATCTGCGGCCAGGGGCCGTCCGATTATCCGGATTTTGCAGAATGGCTGTTCTCCCAGAATATCACCAGCATCTCATTAAACCCGGACACGGTTGTCGATACCTGGTTACACCTGGCCAATCTTAAATCATGACAAATTTATCAGCCGTTCGACCGGTTTTTTTCGTCTCAGACCGCACCGGCATTACCGCCGAAAATCTTGGCCATGCACTGTTAACTCAATTCAGCACTATAAAGTTTGAACATCATTCATTACCTTTCATAAACACCGAAGAGAAAGCCCGCATAGCGGCTAATACTATCAATCTAAAAGCACAGACATCACCGTGCCAGCCACTGGTATTCAGCACGCTGATCGATGATGCCTGTCGCAGGATAATTGATGATACACAGGCACATATCATCGACTTCTTCGATGCTTTTATCAAACCGCTGGAAATCGAATTGAGAACCCAGTCTTCTCATGCAGCAGGTCTGTCGCATGGCATCAGTAATGAGCATGTCTATATGAGCAGGATAGATGCGGTTAATTTTTCGCTGAAAAATGATGATGGCATCAGCACAAAAGAGTACAAAGACGCTGACGTCATTCTGATCGGCGTCTCGCGCAGTGGTAAAACACCTACCTGCCTCTACCTTGCCATGCAGTTCGGATTACGTGCAGCCAATTACCCACTGACCGAATCCGATATGGCGAACGGCCGTCTGCCCGAGGCGCTGCAGCCTTATAAAGATAAATTATTTGGTTTACTGATCAATGCAGAACGCCTGCACACGATTCGTGAGATGCGCAAACAGAACAGTGGTTATGCTTCCATGGCGCAATGCCAGAAAGAAACGAGGATGATCAGATCACTGTTTGATCTGGAAAAAATTCCGCATATCGACAGCAGCCATATATCGGTAGAAGAGATCGCGACCAGCATCATTCAGCAGATGAAAATTCATCGGCCGCCTATATACTGATTTTATAGCTAACCGCAGATATCGGCGACTGCTAGATATCCAGTCAGATATCTAGAAACTGTCACCCCAGCTGTTACGCTTACGACGCCAGTTGATACGGGTAAGGATGATACCGAGGAGTAAGCTGCCAATGGCGACACCGCCCCCGATCATGAACCATTCCTGCATGACATTACTACGCAGCTGCTGATTGTCATTTTCTAGCATCTCCACATTAGATTGTGCGTTATCCAGCTCTTTTTTGAGTTCCTTATTCTTTTTTGACAGTGACAAAGGATTGGCTGCAGTAATTTTCAGATCTTCCAGGGAGTTATTTAAATTGGTCCGTTCAGTCTGTAGCGAGCTGTTCTCATTCTTCAACGTCTTGATTTCCTCTTTCATTTCAGCGATGGTACTTTTTAAATCTTTTATTTCCTGAAAGGAATTTTCGAATTTTTTATTAGCAGCAGCGAGGCGATCACGCCCACTGGGAATATCCATCAGGTTCTCTGTCAATACCCAGCCAGATTTATCACCATTGATGTCAACATTGGTGTATTTGCCATCTTCCGACCTTTCAAGCACGGTCAGTGCTGTTCCACTGGTAAGGAATTTTATAATACGGTGTTGATTCGACGCTCCGGAGCGCAAGGGAATGGTAAGCTCATCACTGACATAAAGTGTTTTAGCCAGAACCGCCTCACTGAACAGAGTGCTAAATAAAACAACAACTAATAAAACCAGAAAGCCAGGAAATGGCATGCGATTGTTAAACTTTTTACTATTAATCACTTTAAAACACCAAATATAGAGAAAAAACGACCCCGCCATAGAACGAAGCGATATGAATAAAACCCGTATTATGACGAAATCGACCCGCTTCGTCACTTCTAATTGTTAGTAATAAAAAATCTCAGGCAAAACAGATTATTCATCCTTATAGGCAAAAACACCATCTACATCATCTGCATGATGTTCTTCGACCCATTTCAGCTTGTCATGCAGGCTGACCACTTCACCGACGATGATCAAAGTCGGTGGTTTGATGTCTTCATTTTTAATGACATCAAGCAGGGTGCCCAAAGTCGCGATTAATACACGCTGCTGCGGTGTAGTCCCCTGCTCGACCAATGCCACCGGCGTAGTTGCAGGCAGACCATGAGCGACCATTTCCTTGCATAAAGTCGGTGCACCATGCAGTCCCATGTAAAACACCACGGTCTGGTTAGGATGCGCCAGCGCTTTCCAGTTAAGGTCGACAGAGCCGTCTTTCAGGTGACCGGTAACAAAGACACAGGACTGCGCGTAATCGCGATGCGTTAACGGGATACCGGCATAAGCCGAGCAGCCATTCGCCGCAGTGATGCCAGGAACAACCTGGAAGGCGATGCCTTCCTGGGCAAGCAGTTCGATCTCTTCACCGCCACGTCCAAAGATAAATGGATCACCACCCTTGAGGCGCAAAACGCGTTTACCTTCTTTCGCCAGGCGGACCAGTAGCTGGTTGATATTTTCCTGCTGCATGGTGTGTTTGTCACGTTCTTTACCAACATACACGATTTCAGCATCACGGCGCACCATTTCCATGATAGCCGGTGATACCAGACGGTCGTAAACCACGACATCGGCGCGTTGCATCAAACGTAAGGCACGGAAAGTTAACAGGTCCGGATCACCAGGGCCGGCACCAACGAGGAAAACTTCGCCGGGAATATTCGGATTGACTGACTGCTCTGTGATTGCAGTCTGCAGCATCTGCTCTGCTTCCTTTTCGTGGCCGGAAAAAACCAGCTCAGCTACCCTGCCCTCAAGGATTTTTTCCCAGAAACCGCGGCGTGATTCTACATCCGGGAACGCTGCTTTGACTTTATCGCGAAACCCTTCAACCAGTTTACCGAGTCGGCCGTATGCTGCAGGAATGCTGCCTTCGAGTTTGGTGCGAATCAAGCGAGCCAGTACCGGCGATGAACCGCCCGTAGATACTGCGATCACGATAGGTGAACGGTCAATAATAGACGGCATGATATAACTGCATAAACCCGGGTTATCAACCACATTGACCGGCAACCGCAATTGTTTCGCCAGTTCGGAGACATGCTGATTTACCCGGCGCTGGTCGGTCGCGGCGATCACCAGCACACAGTTATCCAGATCATGATCCTGAAACTCACGCTCATGAAACTGTATAGAACCATCATCTTTCAGTTTTTTCAGTTCGTCACAGAGCATAGGTGAAACTACAGTCACATCTGCCTGCGCTTTGCGCAACAAGGCTACTTTACGTGCGGCAATAGAACCGCCACCGACAACCAGACAGGGACGATTTTTAATCTGAAAAAATATTGGTAAGTATTCCATAGTGACTAACTGTGTATTTATGAAGATAAAAGGTTTTATAATATCGTCATTACGAGCACTGTACTTCGCCCGTAAAATACGAAATAAATCAATTAGGGATTAAGCAAACCGTCGAGTTTGCCACTTTGATTTAAGGCGGCCAGATCATCAAAACCACCGACATGGTACTCACCGATAAATATTTGTGGAATAGTACGACGCCCGGTGATTTTCATCATATGTTCGAACATCGCTGGATCTTCATCGACTTTGATCAATTCATATGTTGCATTTTTGCTTTGCAGCAGGCGTTCAGCCGCAGTGCAATACCCGCAGAAACGACCACTGTAAACTACGATTTTTGGTTGTGACATACTGATATCTGACATGGATCATAGACCTTCGATGACATTTTTGAGCATGCCACGAACTTCATTCGCAACATCGCCCAGTGCTTGATTCTGAATAGCCATCATCGACGCCATAGGGTCAACGGCAGCAACCTCTACTTTACCATCACTGGTCTCCTGCACAATCACATTGCAGGGCAACATGGTGCCAATTTTATCCTCTGCCTGTAACGCCTTATAGGCAAACCCCGGGTTACAGGCACCCAAAATCGTATATCGTTGAAAATCAACATCAATCTTCTTTTTTAAAGTAGCACTGACATCGATAGTGGTCAAAACACCAAACCCTGCCTCAGCCAGACGTGCGGTAACACGCGCAATCGCATCATCAAAATTGTCATCTAGGATTTTAGAAAAATAATAACTCATGAATAAATCTCGGTTTTATAAAAAAGCTGGAGTCGCCGGGACGCGGATTATAACCGGTTGAAGCTACTGGGTGAAATCTAACTAGAGGGATAGAGCACAATGCATATGGGCTAACTATCAAGAGGTGGCGGTGCGACACGTAAGACTTCTTCGACCGTGGTTTCTCCCTTAGCCACTTTATTCGCGCCGCTCAATCGCAGGGGCTGCAAGCCATCTTTAATTGCCTGACGGCGGATATCATGGATATCGCAGTTCATGGTCACCATCTTGCGCGTTTCCGGAGAAAACTTGAACATCTCATAGATGCCCTTGCGCCCCTGATAACCTGTATCGCGGCACTCCAGACAACCGACTGGTTCATAAACTGTTTTTGGCTTTTCCGCTTTCCAGGGCTTGACCAGCTCACTCCAGGCATGATCACTGATCTCAGCTGGGCGTTTACAATGCGGACACAATGTTCTTACCAGACGCTGTGCCATGATACCCAGTACGGACGACTGTATTAAATACGGTGGCACGCCGATATCAAGCAAGCGAGTAACCGCTGAAGGTGCATCATTGGTATGCAGGGTGGAAAGTACCAGATGCCCGGTCAGTGCTGCCTGTATAGCGATATCTGCTGTTTCCCGGTCACGGATTTCACCGATCATAATGATATCGGGATCCTGACGTAAAAGCGTACGTACCCCGCTGGCAAAATCCAGGTCAATATTTTTCTGTACCTGCATCTGATTAAACGAGGGCTCGACCAGTTCGATCGGGTCTTCGATACTGCAGACATTAACTTCCGGTTTGGCCAGAAGTTTTAGTGTGGAGTACAGCGTCGTGGTCTTGCCCGAACCGGTGGGACCTGTGACCAGGATAATGCCATTAGGCTGATCGATCATTGATTGCCATATTTCATTATCTTTCTGACTAAAGCCCAGTTGCGTGAAATTTTTCACCAGTACTTCAGGATCAAAGATACGCATTACCATTTTCTCGCCAAACGCTGTCGGCATGGTCGATAAACGCAACTCGACTTCTTTTCCATCTTCCATCCGCGTTTTTAGTCGCCCATCCTGTGGACGACGCTTCTCGGCAACATCCATGCGACCAATGATCTTGATACGACTGGTGACTGCCTTCATCACCGCAGTCGGAATTTGGTAGACTTCCTGCATTACACCATCAATACGGAAACGCACCGGACACATATCCCGACGTGGTTCCAGGTGTATATCACTGGCACGCTGGTCGAAAGCATACTGCAACAACCAGTCGACTATGTTTACTACATGCTGATCATTTGCATCCAGCTTACCCTTGCGCCCTAAATCCATTAACTGCTCAAGATTTTGAATATTACTGCCACTTGAGTCTGACGAAGTTCTCGCACCCTGAATCGACCTGGCGATACTATAAAACTCGAGTAACAGACGACGTATATCGTCCGGATTTGAAAGTACCAGTTTGAATTCTTTATTATGGATACGCGACAGTTCGATTTCCCAATCACGCTCAAATGGCTGTGCAGTTGCTACCGTGATGGTTGAAGCATCGACTTTTATAGGCAGCACATTGTATCGGGCTGCATAAGCGTAAGACATGACTTCTGTCACTTCCGCCACTTCAACTTTCAAGGGATCGATACGCACAAAAGGCAGGTCAACACGCTCGGCAAACCAGTGCATCAGTGTTTCCAGGGTTAATACTTTCTGCGTTTTATTATGAAGCCAGTTACGATCAGCAATAACCTCGAGAGGATGTTTTTTCTTGTAAGCAGAATCTACAGCCAGAGTACGTAACATTTGAGCATTATCAACATCCACCATCCCATCTTCTTCAAGCCACTTTAAAATATCATGAACTTCAAGACGTTGATTCTGTTTTATGTTGATATCAAACACCGCACTCATTGTTTATGCACTCATTGATTCCCAGGAAATATGTATCGGAAGTTAAATCCTCCAATATGCCAGGATTTACATCGTTACCCATATGTCAAATCGACCGATTTGCAGATTTTGCAGATAGTCCACAGGACATTCTGTTATCTCAATAGTAGACACTTTTGAGAGTTTCGGACCGTTTTTGAGCCAATTAATTAAGGATTGAACGACAGGCTCTTCGCCTACAACCTGCACTTCCACACGTCCATCTCGTAAATTTCTAACACAGCCGGTGAGGTTTAACTCGGTGGCTATTTTTCTCGTGCTGTCCCTGAAAAAAACACCCTGCACATGTCCACTGACAAATATTCGCTTACAGACCTTCATGATTAAACTACATGATCATTTTGAGCGTAGTATGAAATCATAGAATAAAAAAAGGTCCGCAAGCGGACCTCTTTCTATCACCGAGGTGATCTAAAACGGAATGAAGTAAAAACTAACTTATTTCGCCAGGTAATCACGATCAGACTGTTCTGTATCACCTAAAGACCAGGCGCCACGTGTCTTAGCATGATTTACCGCTGCATCAATTTCAGAAGCAGATGCATTTTGATCCACATCTAGAACCTGTCCAGGATAGATCAGATCCGCATCTTTTATTTTGTCACGATTAGTTTTATAGATCAGTGGCCACTGGTACGGATCGGCATAAACTTCATCTTTACCGGATATGCTCCACAGATTATCACCGCGAACAACAGAGTAGCTGCTTACACGACCTGCAGCACCACGACTACTAGACGATGCACTGGCAGCCTCGTTAGCAGTACTATTAAGGAACTTTTGATTTTCAAGATTGGCCTGTGCAATAGCATTCTCAGCTTGCGCTTTAGCTTCATTAGCAAGAGCTAGCGCACCTGCTTCATCGCCGTCAGCAAGTTTCTTCTCGGCATCTTCAATTAATTTTCCAGTATCTCGCCACTCATTGTTTAATGCCTTTGCTTCTGCATTTGCAGCTTTTGCATCAGAAATGGCTTGTGCAGCTGATGGTGTATCAGCAGCTTCTTCGGTAGAAGCGCAACCTGTGATAAGTCCTAAACTCAACAGGGCGACGCTTAACAAACGGGCAGTTGTACGCATGGTCATAATCTCTCCAAAATGGATGTTGGTGTTGTTTATATTTATTAGTGAAGCATTATAGCGCTAAAAAGTAACAATGTAAGTAAGTAGTGTCAAGAAATGTTTTCTGCCAATCACAACTAAATTCCGATAAAATTCCGAATAACCAGTTATTAGACAATGGCGCAAGGTCAGAAACATGAACGAAACAGTGCGAATATTCCATAATCCCAGATGCAGCAAATGTCGCCAGACAATGGATATTTTGCATGATAAAGGACTGAACACTTCCGTCATCGAATATCTGAAGACACCACCGGACATTACCGAACTTACTGAAATTCTTCAGATGCTAGGCATTGAGCCCCGGGATTTGATGCGTAAACACGAGGCCCCGTATAAAGACAACGATCTCGACAATCCTGAGTTAAGCCGCGAGCAACTGATCAAAACGATGGTAGCTAACCCGATATTGATTGAGCGCCCGATCGTGATTAAAGGTAATAAAGCCATCATTGGTCGTCCACCCGAAAAAGTGCTGGAAATTCTGTAATGGAGCAGCTGTGATGACACAGGAAATATTGATTCTTTTTTATAGCCCCGGTGGTACCACAGCAGAAATGGCCAACATCATCGCCCGCGGCGTTGAAGAAGTAGATGGCGTTCAGGCACGTCTGCGCACCGTGCCGCCAGTATCGCCCACTTCTGAGCAGACCACTGCGAACATACCCGAAGCCGGCCCGCTGTATGCCTCTTTAGATGATCTGGTGGAATGTGACGGGCTGATCCTTGGTTGCCCCACCCATTTTGGCAATATGCCGGCAGCAATGAAATTTTTCATCGATAACACCAGTGCATTATGGATGGGTGGAAAACTGGCAGGTAAACCCGCTGCCGTTTTTTCTGCCAGCAGCAGCATGCATGGCGGCCAGGAGAGCACCCTGCTCACCATGATGCTGCCGTTATTGCATCATGGCATGTTAATTGTTGGTTTGCCCTATACTGAAACTGAACTGTTCAACACTAAAACCGGCGGCAGCCCATATGGTGCAACCCGATTAACCGATGATCTGGAAGCAACGCCGCTAAGCGCAGACGAACATAAACTCTGCCTTGCAATCGGCAGACGTGTTGCCTCAACAGCGAAAAAACTATCCCAATGACACAAGATCAACTGATAAAACTGGGTCGATGGCTTACCCTGGTTGGCTATTTTTCACTGATGGCTGGTTTGTTTGCCTGGCATCTTTTACTGGAACCGCCAGCAAGGCATCTGATATCTATTATTATTTTCTTTCAGCTTGGGCCATTGATGCTGCCACTTTTTGGCCTGCTCAATGCCAAACTATATACTCATGCATGGTCGATGTATCTCGCCATCTTTTATTTTGTTATCGGTGTCTGGTATGCCGGAAACGACGAAGATTTACTGATCGGGCTTTTTGTTATCGTGACCAGTCTAGTGTTTTTTACCGGCTGCGTGATTTATACGCGGTTTATGGGGAAGCAGCAGAAAGCTGAGTCATTAGGTGAATGATTTTTTAGCGTGAGTACGGCTTTATTAAATGCCTGATTACGTGAATTGTTATCGTCAGTTTTGCCGTTTTTGGTGGTGCAGCTATCTGTAAGTTGGTAGCAAGATAGTTACAGTTTACTTTCTCTTACAGATTGCGAGTCTCGCCTTGCGGGCGAGTTACTTTTTTTCTGCAGCTAAAAAAAGCCGTCACTACGCCTGGCGCCCCTGTAAAAAGCACAGGGGTTCCCATCGAGTCAGCACAGTCATACTGCCTCAATGGCTTGGCTAAGGTGAGAAAAAATAAAAACGAAAACAGTGCGTGATCAAAGCTATCGCAGCCAAAACACAGATCTGCTTTTGTTGTGCTTGGTTGTTAAATTCCCTTTCTGTTTGCTGAATTTTTTGCTGTTGGTAGAGCAAATTCGCCAGGGAAGGCGAATTTAGCCCTGTGCGCCCGGATGGCGCATCAGGGCGGGCTCGTCGGCAACGGCGGAAAATTCAGACACCCCGAGCGCTTTTCTCGGGGCAAACTGATCGGGATGGCATTCTTTTGCCTACTTTTCTTTTGCTATTGAAAGAAAAGTAGGTCGCCGCAAGGGCGAAAAGCATGGCATTAATCTAATCGCAATGTAAATACTGAACAAAGTCCTAATCGCCAAACACTGACTTGATCAGCGGGATAGTCAACCGCCGCTGTGTTGCCATCGATGCCTTATCGAGCACCGCTAATCGCTGAAACAGGCCAAACATATCACGCTGATATCGCTGCATCAGATAATCGGCTACTTTCTCCGGCAGCTCAAGACCACTCTGCCTGGCACGGTAATGCAATGCCTGAAATTTCTCTTTATCTGAAAGCTGCTGCAGCTGAAACACCGGCCCCCACGACAGACGTGAACGTAGATCAGGCAGTTTAACGAAGGCTTCATCGGGCGGATGCGCAGACGCCATCATCAGGTAGTTATTATTTTCTCTTACGCGATTAACCAGGTCGAACAACGCTCTTTCCCATTCAGCATCAACCAGCCAGGTCTCGATATCGTCCAGACAGATCAGGTCGACCTGCTCCAGACCGTCGAACATATCGGCAGACTGATTCAGGATTTCTGCCCGTGTCAGATAACACACGGTATACCCATTTTTAGCCGCAAGGTTGCAGCTTGCCTGTAACAAATGACTTTTTCCCAGTCCAGCGTCACCCCAAAAATACAGCTGTTTTTCGCCTTTACCTGTAGCTGCTTGCTGAGCCAGACCTGCGGTTACCGCATTGCTCCCTGCCACAAAACTGTCAAATGTAAAAAGCTCGCCGGGCTCAAACCCTAATGGTAGCTGCGGGTGTATTAATGTAACCATTGATCAAATTACTGATTACTGAGTTTGTAATGATAAAGCGGCAGCTGATTGGCTGCTGGCTGCACACCACCCTGCTCGGCCACTGGAACTTCTGTGACTTTTTCGCCCGGTTTTCCGGGCTCGTCTGCAGTAATTTTAACATCTGTTAACTGATTGTTTTCCGGCGCTGGCTTAATGTCTGTCTTAACCTCGGCTTTTTTTTCCTTGACTTGTATTAGCTCCGCATCGTTATGGATTAAATTAAGAAAATCCGCTTCAGTGCTTCGCAGTATCAACTCAAAAATAACGTTCTGACTGTCTACTTTCAAGGGCCTTACCCTCGTCACACTGCTGAGATCAGAGAGATAGCTTTCAACACGCTGGTACTTTTCAACCGTATCAACATCCTGTATGTGCAGCTGAATCGTCGCCAGGCGCTGTTTATTAGCTGCATTAGTGATCGCAAAGACTACACCCAGCGCATCTGCGGCCTGATCAATTGCTTTATTGAGCAAAACATTATAGTCCCCGCCAACCAGACTCCAGTGACGATTCCCGTTCTCCAACAGCAAGCTCCAGCTACTTTGCCATTCTTTACCGTTCCAGATCAAACTGCCAGCCAGGGACGGACCACGGGAATAACGCCGTGACGCTTTGATGATTGGATCTTTAAAACCACCTCTTATGTCGGCAATCGTGAGGGCGGTTCTGTCTTTAGTATCGTATAAAGGCCAGCGCTCGGGAATGCCACGTCGGGTCAATGCCTCATCAACGACAGTTTTGAGTTGTGACTGGTCACTATCTTTCAATACATATTCATTAGTGCCGTCTCTAACGGCCAGCCAGATGACCAAATCTGGCCGATGTTCGCCCCACACAGGAAAACCATTATCCAGCAGATATTTCTCCATCAGGCTACCGTTATACTGGATATTCAGGCGATGAGTATGAATGACACCCTGGGCATCGGGTACCGGATTTTGTACCGGATCATAGCTAAACTGCTTAATGTAACGACTGGGTAACGGACGTTTTAACTTGTCCATAACAATGCTATCCCCGGAGATACGGATGAATACCTCATCAAGCCCCTGTTGGAACGCCTGCTCACGTACAGCGCTAGATTCATCTGCCACCAGGATATCTATATCGTAAAGTGATGCTACATGAGCGGCATAGGCGGCCATACCGCCATAAAGCAGAAAAGGCATGAGAAGAACTGAGCGCATCATAGCTTTTAACAAAAATGATAAAGATTTGTAAGCAAGTACTGAGGGATAAAGATAAAACCACTGGTTAGGTAACATTTGACGCCTGTGAAATGAAAATTTGTGCAAACAATAACGGACAGAGCGTGTACAATAACACATCTTTAAATACCTCTAAACCGATCTAAATATTTTATATTTGATGTCTGGAAATTCGATGTCTACCAATCTAACGAATCAATCAAAATCCCTAAGTTATCGCGATGCTGGCGTAAATATCGACGCCGGCAATGAATTTGTCGAGAAAATCAAATCCAGCGTTGCCAGCACCAATCGTCCTGGCGTCATGGGCAGCCTCGGTGGTTTTGGCGGCTTATTCGAGTTACCCACTGACCGTTACCAGCAGCCGGTACTGGTTTCTGGTACGGACGGGGTGGGTACCAAGCTAAAACTGGCCATTGACCTCAACAGACACAACACCATTGGCATCGACCTGGTCGCCATGTGTGTTAATGATATTCTGGTGTTAGGTGCTGAACCACTGTATTTTCTTGATTATTATGCCACCGGTGAACTGAACACCGATATAGCCGTCAGCGTCGTCGAAGGTATCGCCGAAGGCTGTCGTCAGTCAAATGCCGCCTTGATCGGTGGCGAAACTGCTGAGATGCCAGGCATGTACAGTAAAGGTGATTACGATCTGGCTGGCTTCTGCGTCGGCGTCGTTGAAAAACAGAAAATTATTGATGGTTCAAAAGTTAAAGCCGGCAATATGATGATTGCGATTGCTTCCAGCGGCCCGCATTCTAATGGTTACTCGCTGATCCGCAAGATTATCGAAGTCAGCCAGGCAGATATAAATGCACCTTTTGCCGATGAAGATCAGACCCTGGGCGAGGCCCTGCTCGCCCCGACAAAAATCTACGTTAAAGCGATCCATCAGTTACTAGCAAAATTTGACATCCATGCGATGGCTCATATCACCGGCGGCGGCCTGCTGGAGAATATCCCTCGCGTTTTACCAGAAAATGCACAAGCAGTTATCGATAAAGACAGCTGGCAACTACCTGCCGTTTTTCAATGGCTGCAGGAAAAGGGCAACGTGGCGCCAGCTGAAATGCATCGTACCTTTAACTGCGGTGTTGGCATGGTATTAATCGTTGATGCCGAAGATGCTGAAGCCATCGTTTCAACTTTGAACCAGAGTGATGAAAGCGCCTGGTTACTAGGTGCTATCGCCGAAGGCGACAGTAAACAAGTAATTTTCAGATAGTTTCTTCGACAGGTTTAACTGTGGGAAAAGCATCTCTTGTCGTCCTTGTTTCCGGCTCAGGCAGTAACCTGCAGGCCATTATCGACGCCATCAAAAATAAACAGCTTAACGCAGAAATAAAGGCAGTCATTAGTAACCGGGCCTCAGCCAAAGGCCTTGAGCGCGCGGCCAGAGAAAATATAGCAACGCATGTGGTCGATAATAAACAGTATTCGTCCAGGGAACTGTTTGACCAGGCGATGATGCAGATCATCGATCCGATAAATCCGAACCTGATCATTCTTGCCGGGTTTATGAGAATTTTAAGCAATGACTTTATAGAACATTATCAACACCGCCTGATTAATATTCACCCCTCCTTATTACCGAAATACAAAGGTCTGAACACTCACCAGCAGGCCATCGAAAACAAGGATGAAACTCACGGCGCCAGTGTGCACTATGTCGGCTACGAACTCGATAGCGGTCCGGTTGTCATACAGGCAGAAGTTCCAGTTCGGGTAACGGATACCGTTGAGTTATTAGCAGAGCGCGTTTTAATCGAAGAACACAAGATATATCCGTTGGCGATAAAGTTACATATAGAAGGTCGTTTAAGGTTCGATGGCAACGAATTACTCTTTGATGACCAGCCTTTGACAAATCCCTTACGCTGGAATAACAATACCTTGATTCATTAATCTGGATTTATACAATGACAATCGATGGAAAAATCATGACACCTAAATCTGGCATCCAGCTGCTAAGGCTAATCGGAATATTTGTTGCCGCTTTATTCAGCCATAATATTTTTGCAGAACACGTCTTGCCCGAATATAACGCCCAATATGCTATTCAAAAATTTGGCATCAAACTGGCAGAAGCCCATTATCAACTCAGCCATACAAACACCGGCTACAAGTTTACTCAGGACACCAAGCTGGTCGGTATTGCCAGCATGTTCCGCAATGACACCGTCTCCGTAGTAAGTTATGTGGAGCAGGTCGGCGATAAATTATTACTGCAAAAACACAGCTATAAACAGACCGGTGAAGAAAAAAATAAAGACGAAGATTTCACAATTCAATGGGATACAGCTAACAAGAAAACCAGGGGAAAGATTACCGGCATCGTAAGAAGCAGAGAGATCAACCTTGAGACTGATACTCCCATCTGGGAAGTACTCTCCTTCCAGATACCACTGATGATAGAAGCGAACAAGGACATAAAAGAATACCCATACAGAGCACTACTTGATGGCGAGATAGACACCTATAATTTTGTTTTAACATCGAGCAAAAAAATTACATTTGCCGGCAAGGAATATGAAATTTTACAGTTCGTCCGTAGCGACCCGAAAAAGGACAGACAACTGCATATCTGGCTGGCACCAGCACTGCATAATATGCCGTTAATCGTAGAAAATTACCGTGACGGAAAAGAACACTCGCGCATGCAGATCGAAAGCCTGCAGTTTAATGATGAAAAACCATTGATCGAGCAGATGGCAGATAACGAAAATGACTCCTGAATTAGACAAGTCAAAGATGGATGAAGATGAAGAAATTTATTCTGGACCGAGCAAGTCACAGGTAAAACGTGATTGCCATCACCTGCTCGATGTCGGTGATACCATTTTAAAGCTGAGCCAGGAGGACCGGAATACGCTTGGTCTGCCGGCACAGCTCGAGGAAGCCATTGCCACTGCTCACAAGATTAAATCACGCAGTGGACTGAAAAGACAGCGCCAGTACATCGGTAAACTGTTGCGCTCGATTGATAGTGAAGGCATAGAAGAGCAACTAAATAAAATTATGCACCGTCATGACACCAACACCGCACAGTTTAAACGACTGGAAAAATGGCGCGACCAGCTCATCGATAACGACAAAGAAACTCTGGATGAAGTCATCGCCCGCTACCAGGACATCGACAGACAACATATCAATCAGCTGATACGTATAGCTGGCCAGGAACTGAAACAGAATAAACCGCCCGCTGCTGCGAGGAAATTATTCAAATACCTTCGCGATCTGGAAGAAAATCTAGTGTGATCAGCGACTATCAACTCAGCTTAGTCCATGCGGTTGCGGTCGGTGCTTGATATCGGCGTCCTGTAGCGGAAGACCACCCAGTATGTCGATAGTACGAAAGTGATGATAACGACCATCTGTATCAGGTAAGACGCCCGCATATCGATCAGTCCGAGGGCCAGTGCACTGTATGCAACCAGCAATGAGAACTCACTGCCCTGACCTAACCTGACACCCAGCTCCATGGAGAATGTTTTATTCTCCCCGATCAGCTGAAATCCCTGTTTGAACACGAACGGCTTGACCACGATGATCATCACTGAAATCACAGCACCGGCCAATAAGACGTCCTGCGTGACCAGGTAATTAAATTGCGCACCGATGGAAAAAAAGAAAAGTATAAGAAAAAAATCACGCAATGGTTTCAAAGTTTCGGCCACGGCCATCGCAACGGGAGAAGATGCAAATGCAACGCCAGCTATAAAAGCACCCATCTCGTAGGAGAGACCGATAAATTCCGCGGCACCTGCACCAAACAGTCCCCAGCCGAGCGCTAAAAGAAACGTGTATTCTTTAATAATATCGAAACGTAAAAAAAGATTATTGACGACAAACTTAACAAACCCATAGGCAACCACTGCGAGCAGTACTAACTTGATGAATAACATGACGATAGCGAACATTACATCTTCACCCTGGCCGCCGGTTAACATCAAGATTAAAATGATGGCGATAACATCCTGCATCAATAAGACACTGGTCATCATTTCACCGGTATGCTTATGATGCAACGCCGTTGTTGGTATCAGTTTCAGACTGATAATCGTACTGGAAAACATCAACGCCGCACCAATTATGACACTCTCAATAACAGCAAAACCCAATGCAAAAGCGGCTGTTGAAATTATGACCAGAAATACCAGGCTGGTCAAAGCAGTAACCACAGCCGTCTTACTGAAAAGATGAAACAACCGATCTGGCCTCAGGTTGAGTCCGAGGAGATAGAGCAGCAGTATGACCCCCACATGAGAGAGTTTTTCAATATGTTCCGGTTCCTTGATGAAGCCCAGGCCCCAGGGACCAGCCACGATGCCAAAGCCGATATAAGCAAGAATGACCGGCTGTTTAAGGTATAAAAAAAGGGTGGCGAATATTGCAGCACCGGCAAATATCAAAACAAATTCAAAAATTATATTTTGAAATGCCATTGCTACAAAAGATCACTATAAAGATATAAAGTTGCTGCAATTATTATTCCCTGGTAAAGGAACAATGGAATCGCTTGTGCTGAAGTGCTGGAAACATCTTCCTGGTATGTTCCAGCTTGACCGTATCAAGGTTGGCGACGACGACACCGGTACCGTGAGGCAATCGATTTAATACCAGACCCCAGGGGTCAATGATCATACTATCACCATGGGTTTCACGGCCACCCACGTGATAGCCTCCCTGATCAGCCGCAATCATGAATGACAGGTTTTCTATCGCACGTGAACGTAGCAGGGACTCCCAGTGAACTTTACCTGTCAGACTGGTGAATGCTGACGGTAGAGCACATATCTCCATACCCTGGTCGACCATGACACGAAACAGCTCAGGGAAACGAAGATCATAACAAACCGCCAGACCGAGACGACCAAATGGTGTATCCACGACCACAACCTTGTCACCACCAGCGATAGTCTGCGATTCTGTATAACTTTCATTACTCGCCTCGATAGTGACATCAAATAGATGGATCTTGTCGTAGCGAGCAACCAGTTCACCCTGTGGATTAAACAATAAACAGGCAGCATAAACTTTACCTGGCTCTTTAGAGCGGATGGGAATGGTGCCTCCGACCAGCCAGATATTATGTTTGATGGCCTGTTCTTTTAAATAATTCTGTAGTAAGCCAGTACCGAAATCTTCTGCTACTCTTACCTTGTCCGTTTCGGAGGTTCCCATGATGGCAAAGTTTTCTGGCAGGACAACCAGTTCTGCTCCCTGCTGTATCGCAATTTTTATCAACTTTTCAGCTTCGGCCAGGTTTGCTTTTACATTAGGGCCTGACGCCATCTGTATTGCTGCAACTTTACTCACCAAACGATCTCCTGCTTTTTTGATACATAACTATTGTTTTATTAGATCAAACTTAATGATATCACCTGAACCACTGCCTGGAACAATAATAATGTGATTTGATGGAATGCCCAGAGATACCAGCCAGTCAGTCAGCTCCTGCACCCAGAACTCACCTTCTTCGCCGCCAGGATACTGTATTTCTATCAATTTCTGCCTGTCGCTTAACCAGCTGTTAATCACATTATTTAAAACGGGCAAGGACAGAATAGATTCACCGTTTCGTGCAAATTCCCATTGCTCTGCGTGTAATTCCCACCCCGCCGATTTCATATCGGAAGGCTGGCTGAGCGTTTCAGCCTGGGCATGCGATTCGTCGCTGACAACTTTATCATTATTTTCCACATTATTAACTGACACATCAGCATATAACACTGACATGACAGACAATAAAGCAATAGCAACGAGCATTTTGTTTCTGCACAAACGATATTTATTCAATTTCTTAAAAACCTTCTTCTTCTGTCGTATCACGGGTTCTTTCAATAATCTTTTCTACATGGGGATCATCCCAGCTACCCGTAATCGAATATACATTATGTATGATACCCAGGTCGAAAACCTTTTCTATTAAAGCAAGGCCTGCACCTACCACAACACCGCCTAATAATGCACCACCGGCAAACGTCAATGTTCCTGTATGCGGCTCAACCCGCATCAAAAGTCCATAATCATGTTTCACAAGGCCGATACGTCCAAACATATTGATATCTGCCGCCGGCGCCATTACATCGAAATTTTTCAATGAACCTTCACCGTTAACAAACTCGAAATCTCCTTTAATACTGTCAAAAGAAAAACCTTTTCGATAGACATCATCAAAATCAAAAGCCAGCCGATTGGTGAGTTTGAATATATTCAATAATCCGAGTAAGCGTCCACCAGCACCAGGGTCAACTTCGAGTATTTCTCCATCAATCATTTCAAAGGAGGCTTTACCTTTTATTTCCGCCCAGGAGAAGTTATATGGTTCAGCAGGCCATTTTGAATCAAAAGTTGCTGTATATTTGCAGCGATCAAGACTCCGCTGGAAGCCAAGGCCAGTTAATGTCTCACCCATATTATTGCTGGTTATAGTACCCTGAAGTAAGGTTTCATCTGTATCACGCCATGATTTCAACCAGCTACCATTAGCCTCAAAGCTCATCGCCGGACCTTTCAATGAAAGCTTGTTAATCAACATACCATGTTCATGCCGGCTGGTTTTAACGTCAACATCTGTAAACACCCAGTCACCCCATAAAACCTTTTTAGCTTTCCAGCTCAATGACGGAAAATCTGTCGGTTTTAGTGGTTTTGATTGCTTTTTGTTCTCATAGACTAACAACCCATGCACATCAATATTATCTAGATCAAGTTTGACTTGTGTGGTTTTACCAAGCCCTTCTGTAAACTCACCCTTACCCGTAATATATTCTGAATCAACATCAAAATTCCACAAAGCCTTATTACCACGGACAGCATAAAGTGTAAAAATGTTCGCGGATTTATCATCAATAGCTTTGGCATCTACATGCAACCCATTATTACTCACCACATCAATTCCCACAGAAAAACCTGTCTTTTTGTTGGCAGGTTTATTCACCTTGTCCGATACCTGTAATACCACGCCATCAAGCTGAGAATCCGCCTTAATATGTGCCAGGTAATCTTTTGGCTTAGATGGTACGGCAACGGCTATTGACCATTTTGACTGACCTGAAACCCAGTCTTTGGGGATCCAGTCATAAGCTTGCAATAAATAATCTGCCTCAAGGACGCCATCCAGATGAAAAACGTGCTCATGAGCTGAACCAGCATTTCGTGTAAATGCCTTGAGAGAGACAGGTCTGTTACGAATCTTTGCCTTTATCGAATCTGTGAATATACTGTCACCTGTAAAATCAACAACTCCATTGATAGTATTAATTTCATACCTCAACGCCGGATAATATATTTGAGCATCGATAAAGTTCAAATGTCCATCAATTGCTACCTCGCCATTTTTTATATTGAGCGGTACATCAATTTTTAGACTTAAGTCACTCTCCCCCTTGAACTGGAACATTCGCAAAACATTACCAATAGCCTTATCAAGTGGACTATTCCATACATAATCCTGTATGTTCTCATTCTTACCATGGGCATCAGTAGTGACGGTCAGATGAGGTTTTCTTAAATTATCGATTCCGGCATAACCATTATATAACGATGCATTCCTCGTATCAGCCCTGGCATTATCGACGACTAGCGACAGGCTATTAAATTTTATAGAAGCCGAGGCATCAGCTAACAACGGCCATTGTTCCAGAAACTGTAAATCGACATCTTTCGCAGAGAACAGAACCTGAAATACGCCGTCATGTTTAGTGTATGGAAAATCGTGAAGATTACCGTGCAAAATAAACTTTCCGCTGGGCACATATCCATCAACTATTGCTTTATCGAGCCAGTCGACCAGTCCTGGTTTCATTATACCAACTGGCAGATAATGCTTTGCATATTTAGCACGAGCGTTATAAAAATCCGTTTCTGCATCGATGAAGATATCTTTATCAGAAGAAAGTTGAACATCAAACCTGGAAAAGGAATTGATGTGATCATTTTTCATCTGCAAACGATTACTATTTATCTGCCACTGATTACCAGTGTGAGTCAGAGTCACTTTTCCTTTTACCGTCTCGGCTAATAATGGCTCTCTGAATAATTTAGGCAGCTCAAATTCTGCTGCCTGCGTAGATAAATCGACAGTCGCTAAACCGCTCTCAAAATTAATTTCTGCATCGATGCCCCGCAGGCGCATACCACTCTCAGGGTAATACATTGAAAGATTGTATACAGAGCCATCTAAATAGAGCTTATCCAGTAGTTCATTCTGGGTGATTTCTTTTGGAGCTTTGAGATTAATATTGTACAGATCAGCACGGATCTCGTATGGCGTTATTTTCTCCAGATCAGTCAGCAGCTGATTACTCAATAAAACTTCAGCCATATCCTGCAGGTCACTGATGCGTAAAAAATCTGCACTCATATAATAAAAATCATCATCTGCACTGGCTAACAAAGTGACAGGCCTCTCCCATCTAGCTCGTGATTGATCGCCAAACTGAAAGTCAGAAACAGTGAAACTCCAGTGCTCATCTTCTACTGCATAACGTAAATTTGTTGATAGATAATCTGTTTTCCAGCTTTTAGCGTTTGCGTTATTATTGATCGATACATTTTTTGATATGAATCGCGTGAATAATGTCCTGATCTTATTATCTTGCAGTGTGCCCCATAAATTAATATCTACGACGGCATCGACCTCGTGTGATTTCAATAATTTAAATTTCTTATTCCATTGCTTAACTTTAAGCTGATTGATTTCGACATAGATATCACCAACCAGTGAATCCAGATTTCCATGAAGATTCGCAACAACAGCAAGGTTATCGCCATATTCTGCAGGCAGATTCATAGAAATTTTTAAATCATGATTATCGTAACTATTATTAACGTCAATATTTACATCTGAAAGTATGAGGCTTAACTGTTCGCCAGTACGATCCTGAAAATAGAAGTTACAGTCATGCAACAGATAATCAGCGTTTTGTATCATGTACAAAAACTTATATGGTAACTCGCTCGAACCATCACCGGTAAATTTAACGCCCTGAATCAACCACTCATTTCTAGAAAGTTTTTCTATCGAGATATCTGCACCGACCAGACCGACATCGGCCGCAATAAGTTCACGATAAAGAATTGAGGCAACTACATCAAGTTCGACAAAGGCTTCATGGAAGTTGAATAATGGGACTTTATTTTTTTCATCAAAGACTGTCACACCTATCAGTTTCAGCCTGGGGGAAAATCCGTCAATTGCCGCATCAATGGAGTCGATTTCTACAGGCAAGCCAATCTGCTGACTGATTTCCTGCTGTATCTCATTTTTATAATCGGTCGCATAGGGAAGAAATGCACGTAATAGACTGAAAATCACAGCCGCAGATATCAGCATCACTGCAATGCTGATTATAATGATTACTCTGATGTGTAAAAGCCACCGCATAACCGTTACAGAACAGTTTGATCAGATCTAAGAACGATTATCGTCTTATTACAAAATAACAACGTCATACTGTTCCTGAGTAAATAATGCTTCAACCTGAAACTTGATCGGGATGCCGATAAAATCCTCCAGTTCAGCCAGGCTGCTCGACTCTTCATCTATCATTAAATCGATAACATCCTGCGCCGCCAGTACTAATAACTCCCTGGCATCAAATTGACGCGCTTCCCGTAAGATCTCTCGAAAGATCTCATAACATACTGTTTCAGCTGTTTTTATCGTGCCGCGTCCGCCACAGGTTGGACAGGTACCGCATAACACGTGCTCCAGACTTTCACGTGTACGTTTGCGTGTCATCTCTACCAGACCTAACGACGATACTTCGCTGATCGAGGTTCGTGCATGATCTTTTTCCAAAGCCTTTTCCAGTGCGCGCATTACCTGCCGTTTATGCTCTTCGATAGTCATATCAATAAAATCGAGGATGACGATGCCGCCCAGGTTACGTAAACGTAACTGTCGGGCGATGGCCTGAGCGGCTTCCAGGTTAGTCTTGAAGATAGTTTCTTCAAGATTACGGCTGCCAACAAAGGCACCGGTATTCACATCTATCGTTGTCATGGCCTCTGTCTGGTCTATGATCAGATAGCCGCCAGATTTAAGCTGAACTTTGCGCTCGAGTCCTTTATGGATCTCATCCTCTACACCATGCAGATCAAAGATCGGACGCTCCCCGGGATAGTGCTCGATAAAGGCAGCAACCTCAGGTACATATTTGTTAGCGAATTCACACATGGTGTTGCAGGTCTCACGCGAATCCACCCGGATCACATCTAGATCTTCGTCGACCATGTCACGCAGTACGCGTAAATATAACGGCAGATCTTTATGCACAACATTTCCAGCTTCAACCACAGAGGTATTATTGATATTTTCCCATAACCTGTTCAGGTATTTAATGTCACTGGCTATAGCTTCTTCATCGGCAACTTCTGCAGCCGTACGGATTATATAACCCGCATCTTTGATGCGGCTTTCCTGTTCGATAAGGATATTCTTCAGCCGGATTCTATCTTCTTCGTTTTCGATACGTGAAGACACACCGATATTATCGGCATTCGGCATAAACACCAGACAGCGTGAAGGTATCGTGATATTTGTCGTTAACCTTGCGCCTTTGGTACCCAGCTGGTCTTTAAGCACCTGTACCAGTATTTCCTGTCCCTCTCTCAATACCTGTCCGATATGGACAGTTTCATTGCAGGTCTTGCCGGTATTTGCCACATCAGAGATGTGTAAGAACGCCGCTTTCTCAAGGCCGATCTCAACAAATGCCGCCTCCATCCCGGGCAGGACTCGTACAACTTTACCCTTGTAGACATTGCCTACCAGACCGCGATTTCTACTGCGCTCAATATACAGATCATGTAGCATGCCGTTTTCCAGGATGGCGACTCGCGTTTCCTGAGGCGTTATATTGATTAATATTTCCTTGCTCATAAGGTCTCTTTATTATTTTTATAATTATCTAAAGGCCTGACACCACATTGTTTAAGTAATTCTGCTGCTTCATATAATGGTAAACCCATCACTCCAGAAAAACTGCCATTCAGGTTTTTTACAAACTGTGCTGCAATGCCCTGAATCGCGTAGGCACCCGCCTTGTCATCGGCCTCACCGGTCGCCAGGTAAAGATCAATCTCCTGTTCTTCAAGCATCTTGAATTCGACCTGACTGCTACTGGTATCGATTATCGCTTTATCTTCGGTAACTATAGCCACTGATGTATGAACCGTGTGTTTCTGGCCTGAAAGTTGTTGCAACATTTCTTTTGCGTGTTGCCGGTTTGCTGGCTTACCCAGCACTGCAGCATCGACCACAACAATGGTATCAGCACCTAATACAGGGAGCTTTTCCTTATTTTCTATCGTGGTAAAGCCATGTTGCGCTTTTTCCAACGCCAGACGCTGTACATAATCCATCGCCGACTCGCCGGGTTTTTGCGACTCATCGATATCGACAGATTGTACAAGTATTCTGACACCGATCTGTTCCAGTAATTCACGTCGCCGGGGTGAAGCAGACGCCAGAATAATTTGCGCAGCCAGGGTCATGTTTATAACTCCATTTTCAGCAGGTCAGGCTCGATGATAAGGATGATTATTTAATATGCTCCAGGCGCGATAGATCTGTTCCAGCAAAATAACGCGCACCAACGGATGGGGGAAAGTCAATGCTGACAAAGATATTTTTAGCGAGGCCTGCGCCAGGATCTCATCGGATAAGCCATCTGGCCCGCCGATGATAATAGATACATCCTGCCCCTGCTGCAGCCACGATTCCAGAATTGAAGACAGCTTCATCGTGGTAATCGACTGGCCCAGGACATCAAGCACGACGAGCAGAGAGTCTTTTGGCACAGCGGCGAGCAGCTTGCGGCCTTCATCCCTTACGATCCGAGAAATATCTGGATTTTTACCCCGTTTCAGCAAGGGTATAAGGATCGAGTTAACCTTAATCTCTGCAGGTAAGCGCTTACTGAAGTCATTACTTGCCAACTCAACCCAGTCAGGCATTTTATTACCGGTGGCAATGAGATTTATCTTCACGATGACGCTAGATTAATGCCGATTAAATGACATCTTTACCCTGGCTTATCTCCTGTCGCCGGGCAACATCAACAGACCATAAACTTTCCAGATCATAATACTGACGAACCTGTCGCTGCATGACATGCACGATGACATCACCCAGATCAACCAGTACCCACTCACCGTCGACCTCACCTTCACTGCCCAAGGGTGGTTTACCTGCTGATTTAGCTGTGACTACGACATTATTTGCGATCGATTTGACATGGCGGCTTGAAGTTCCAGTCGCTACAATAACCCAGTCTGTTATGGTCGTTTTACCTTTTACATCGAGCACCGTGATGTCCTCTGCCTTCATCTCTTCGAGGGCGTCGATCGCTAGTTGTTTCAGTTCGTCATTTGTCATCTATTATAAAACCTCTTAATTGCTGGCATATCACCTCAGGCACCCACTGGCTGATATCCTCGCCATTTAACAGATTCGCTCTGATCTGAGTGGATGAAATGTCCAGTTGTGGAACTGATTTTAACAGGATTTTCCCGGTCGCTTGAGAAGTTAATGCCCCGGCATCATGCGTCATTCTATCTGCCAGGAACCTGTAATCCTCAGCATTCATGTGTTCGGCAACCCTGGTCATGTCAAATCCGGGTCGCCGCATCACCACCAGATGGCACAGATCAAACATCGCTCGCCACTCGTGCCATGTAGCGATTTTGAGAAAAGCATCCACCCCTATTATCAGGCATAAAGTCTCATCCGGGAAATCGCTGTGCAATGACCGCAGTGTGTCGATCATGTAAGACGGGCCCTCGCGATGTAACTCGCGCTCATCGATGAACACGTCCGGATAGTCTTTTAATGCAACCTGCAGCAATGACAGTCGCTGTGCAACACTCAGCATGGGCGCGACACGATGCGGCGGGATGCGGTTAGGAATGAAACGTAACTGACTTAACTTTAAAGCCTGCTTTACGCTGAGCGCAGGTTTGATGTGGCCATAATGAACAGGATCAAAGGTGCCACCGAAAATACCAATCATTGTATGAACGGCACTACGAGCACACTTTTGATGTGTGAAAACAGTCCACGGAAATTGCTTGCCTCACGAGCTTGCCAACTGGCGATCTTTTCCTTCCTGGCCATGACTATTTTTTCTGCATACAATTTCGTGTACGAGACCAGGCAAATATTACTGCCGTATATGGCCATCACCCAGCACGACATATTTCTGGCTGGTCAGCCCCTCGAGACCGACCGGACCACGCGCATGCAACTTATCAGTACTGATACCAATTTCAGCGCCTAAGCCGTATTCAAAACCATCGGCAAAACGTGTAGATGCATTGACCATTACGGAACTGGAATCCACCTCGCGCAGGAACTGGCGTGCCCTGGTGTAATTCTCAGTAACGATAGATTCGGTGTGCTGAGAACTGTACTGATTGATATGGTTGATCGCTTCCTCCATACCCTGCACGATTTTGATAGATAATATGGGCGCCAGGTATTCTGTCGACCAGTCTGCTTCGACGGCGGCGACGACATCAATAGCATTGGCTTTTAACAGTGACCGCGTTTTCTCGCAGCCACGGATCTCGACACCCTTATCGAGGTACATCTGAGCCAGTACAGGCAGAATCTCGGCAGAGATTGATTCTGCGAGCAGCAAAGTCTCCATGGTATTACAGGTACCATAACGCTGTGTCTTGGAATTGAACGCGACCTTCAGCGCTTTTTCCTTATCTGCCTCATCATCGATATAGACATGACAGATACCATCAAGATGTTTGATCACTGGGACCTGCGATTCATTGGCGATACGTTCGATCAGGCTTTTGCCGCCGCGTGGAATAATAACATCGACAAACTGTTTCATGCGCAACAGTTCACCGACGGCGGCACGGTCGGTGGTGGCAATCACCTGCACCACTTCCTCAGGCAGGCCAGCGACCTTTAGTCCGTGTTTGATACATTGTGCGATCGCCTGGTTGGAATGGATCGCTTCAGAACCACCCCGTAACACCACCGCATTGCCGGATTTAAGGCATAGACCAGCAGCATCAGCTGTCACATTCGGACGCGACTCATAGATAATACCGATGACACCTAAAGGTACCCGCATCTGACCCACCTGAATACCGGATGGTCGATAAGCCAGGCTGGAAATAACACCGACAGGATCAGGTAAGGTGGCGATCTGACGTAGACCTTCAGCCATGGCATGGATGCGCTCATCGCTAAGTTCGAGGCGATCGAGCAACGCTGCATCGAGGCCTTTCTCTTTGCCGGCGGCCAGATCCAGTGCATTCGCTTTTTTCAGACCATCGATCTGTTCCACGATGCTGTCGGCGATAGCGCCAAGCGCCTGATTCTTGATTGCTGTTGATGCCTTACCGATCGCCCTGGAGGCATGACGAGCGGCATGACCCACCTCAGACATGTAAAGAGTGATATCGGCTATTGATGATTTTATATTTGCATTCATGGCTTTCATACTGCGCTGGTTAATGCGCAATATTATAACGAATGACGATTAAGCTTGCAGAAGCATTTAGGCTACAAATTGTCTCGAAAAAAAACTCCTCAGGCTGGCCCTCACCCACCGCTCACAGCTCATCTGCTGCAGGCGCCCTGGCTGGTGCACTGAACCATTTTTCTTTGGGTACGATCTTGGCATCTGGAGTGTCAGATTCATATGACGGCGTCATGATCTGCACGCCATATTCATTAAACACATCCTGGATATTGCGATGCAGCTGCGAATATAATTCGATTATTCGATCCACCTGGTCACAATAGACGTTCAGCTCATAGGTCACCGCATAATCGCCAAGTAATGTCTGCTGCACGAAGGGCTGTTTATCGGCACACAATCCGGTGGTACGCTCGGCTGCCATCAACAGCATCGCCTCCACCTGGCGCCATGGCACTTCGTAACCGATGCCCACGGTAGTATGCAGGATCAGGCCGTCTCGTCTTGCCAGAGTACTGTAATTGATGATCTCACTATTAAGGACAAGGGAATTAGGGATGACTGCCTCCTCATTTTTTGACGTCCGCAAATGTGTGACCAGCACCCGTCTTGCAGTCACCGTGCCCACGGTATCACCTATCCGTATGCGATCTCCGTCTTTAAAAGCTCGACGGTACGTCATGGTATAACCGGCAATGATATTGGAAATCACCGAGCTGGAACCCAGGGACAGCAGCACGCCAAAAAACAGCGATACTCCCTTGAAGGCTTCCGAGCTGGAGCCCGGGATATAGGGGTAGGCGACGACCAGCGACAGCGCAATGATGACTATGCGGACGATACGGTAGGTAGGATCTGCCCACTCGGCATCGAAACCGGCAAAATGCATCCTTCCATACCCCACGGCACTGAAGAACATACGGGTAACTTTCAAAATGTAGCGCACGAAAAAGGTTAGTATCACCAGGAATAACAGGCTGGGCAGAAAGTCGATGATCGCCGTGCCGATCGTTTTTAGAGGATCGAGGATCAGGCCGAATAATTGCTGTGCGATCGCACGCGTCCACGGAAACAGACCAAGTACTGAATTGAAATAGACATACAGAAAAAAAACGATCAGTAAAACCCGGGTCCATTCAACCAGCGTGCGGAGGACATACCACACTTGTTCAGAACGCACGATATTACGCGATTTCGATTCCAGTTTATTGATATGCCGCTGCAGCTGCTTTTCAAGTATCGTGTCAAACTGACGAAACAGCCAGCGCATGCCGTATATCAATCCAGCTAAAACCAGAGTGGCGAACAAGGCGTAACCTGCGTGCAACATCAACACTGACATTTCACGATCATGACGATAGGCGCGAGTGGCGGCGATAATCCGGATGCGGTAGGTTTCAGCAAGGATCTTCAAAGGCAGGCTCTCCAGTGCTGCATCGACATCAAGTACCGCGACGATGGCCTGGTCTCCCGCCTTTAAATCGATACGGTCTTCTGATATTTCAATGATCTGAATACTGTCAGGATCGAATTTGGCATCTGTGGCCAGCGCTTTTATGCGATCTTCTATAGCGCCAGCACGTTCTCTTGCAGGATATGACGTTACCCCACGCACTAAAAACAGAACCTCGCCATCGATGACGACCGGCGCAGTCTGAATCGAGGGGGAAGAACTCTGTGCAGAGTCTGCGATTGCGTGTGAGTTTATTATGGCTAATATCATGCACGCTGTGAGCAAGAGCAGCCTCTTTATCGCTCTTGCAGAATGATACGGTCGATTTTTAAAAAATAGCCCAACGGGAGGTGACTCAGTGCTGCTGATGGCAATTGATGGGTAAGTCGACATAATGCGGCTCTCAGAATTAACACATTTTTTTTCGCTAGCCAGTATACACACCCTTTTTCCCCAATCACAACTCTACGCTAATTAACGACGACTAACTTCTCAATGCTGGCCCGGTGCTGCCGGCCAGCCGCACACACAAAGTTTCAATTTCATCCCAGACATTGCAGTCAATCATGCCCTTGCTGGCAGCATCGATATAGGCGCAGCGTTTCAGCATGAGATGAAAACTTCGCTGCGGATGACGCGCCAGGCAGGCTTTAAATAATGTCACCCGGCTCTGCCATACGCCCGAGCGTTTCAAGATAAAATCAGCCGACCTCGGGTCCGCGGCGACCTGTGATAACAGACGGATATCTTTGGCCAGCGCCCAGTTCAATACCACCGGCACCACACCTTCCGCTTTGAGACCTGTAATAATTTTGATGGCGCGTCTTGGATCACCGCCTAGTAGCACATCTACCAGCTCGAAGATACTGTACCTGGATTGTGAGGTGACTGCTTCTGCAACGTCTGCATAGGTGATCTTGCCCGGTCCCAGTAACAGGTAAAGCTTCTCGATCTCCTGGTCGGCAGCCAGCAGGTTGCCTTCCACATGCTGACTGATGTAAGCGAGCACATCATTATCCGCAACAATGTCACGCTTTTTAAAACGCTGCTTTAACCAGAATGACAGCTGCTCTAGTGGCACCGGCCAGCACTGCACGACCAGTCCGTTCTGCTCGACCGACTTATACCACGCCGATTTTTTTGCACTGCCGTCGACTTTTCCGGCATTGATTATCAGCACGGTATCTTGTGGTGGCCGTGACAGATAATCTTTCAAAATGTCGGCACCCTGTTTGCCGGGTTTTGCTGAAGGCAGTCGTAACTCGACGATGCGGCGTGTCGCAAACAGCGACATGCTGGCCGCCTCATCCAGCAAACGTTGCCAGTCAAACTGCGCATCGACATCCAGTACTTCTCTTTCAGAAAAATCATTTTCTCGTAAAAAAGCACGGATCAGATCAAGCGATTCCATCTGCTGTAATGGCTCATCGCCACTCACCATATAGACGGGGTATACCGCTCTGGTAATCATCGATGGCAGCTGGTCTGGACGTACATTCATTGCAGGCTCGGTTTCTTTAATCAGTCTTTAAATATTCTGGGCCTGATACTTTATCATCAGCAGGCTTATCCACTGGTATACTTTCATCTCCCGGCTTAATAGCATCCGCATTTCGCGAACGCGCCTGTAGTTTTAGCAGAATTAAACGAGCCGCATCGTGCTTCATATCCTTGTATAAGATTTCCGCTGTATTGTTCACCGCGATTACCGCTTCGGGATCAAATAATAAGCTGCGTGATACCGAAATAGAATCTTCTATTGCGACCTGCTCTTTGATTTTTATCGAAAATTGAACGGTATAGATCAATAAATATTCTTTAGCGCGGCCATTCGAATCAACAGACAATACCCGTTGTGACCTGCCTTCTTTTAGAATGATTAAGCGTGAGTTTGCGGTATTGGCATATTCCGAGATCGCGATCCTGTTCGTCTGCAATATCGATTTTATTTCTCGACCAAGCTCGAAAGCAGTATTCTGCTGGAAATAAACCGGCGAGATATCTGACGATAGATCCAGCGCCCCGCGTAATTCAAAACCGCAGGATTGGAGCAGGAACAAGGCCAGTACGTAAGAAATATAAGGTATAGATATGCAGTGTTTCAATCTTCTGAAAATAGTATGCAATGAATATAACAACATGTCAGTTCGCTACGATATTGACCAGCCGGCCGGGTACGATAATTACTTTACGGACTGTTTTACCCTCGAGGTTTGCGGCAATTTTCGCATCCGCCATAGCCAGGGCTTCGACGGCCTTGTTATCTGCGTTGACCGCGACATTGATCTTTGACCGCAATTTGCCGTTGACCTGGATCACCAGCTCGATCTCATCTCGGACCAGGGCAGACTCATCACACAGCGGCCATTCCATCTCAGCCAGCATCTCAACATGCCCCAGCTCGTTCCATAACTGCTGCGTGATATGCGGCACGATCGGTGACAGTAGTAAAACAATATTTTCGATCGCCTCACGTGTCACCGCTCGCCCCTGCTCGCTGTCATCATTAAACTTGACCAACTCATTGATCAATTCCATATTAGCAGCGACGGCTGTGTTGAAGGTATGACGACGACCAATATCATCGGTTACCTTGGTAATGGTCTCATGCAGTTTGCGACGGATATTTTTTTGCTCTGAGGTTAACTTTGCTGTATCCAGCCTGGCAATGGCAGACTGATCAGCTAGATGCGTTGCCACCAGTTTCCACAGGCGCTTTAGAAAACGTGCAGCGCCATCAACACCTTCATCATTCCACTCCAGTGATTGATCCGGTGGTGCGGCAAACAGGATAAATAATCGAACTGTGTCAGCACCGTATCGTTCGATCAACTGCTGTGGATCGACCGTATTACCCTTGGACTTGGACATCTTGCTGCCATCTTTCAGCACCATGCCCTGTGTCAGCAGTCGCTTGAAAGGTTCATCACTGTCCAGCAGGCCTTCATCACGCATCAGCTTATGGAAGAAACGCGCATATAGCAGATGCAGCACCGCGTGTTCGATACCACCGATATACTGATCGACCGGCGCCCAGTATCTAGCTCTGTCATCCAGCATCTGCTCAGCATCGGGACAGGCAAAACGGGCGTAATACCAGGACGACTCGAAGAAGGTATCAAAGGTGTCAGTCTCACGCTCGGCCTTGCCGCCGCACTGAGGACAATTGGTTTCATAAAACGACGGCATTTTTTTGATCGGCGAACCAACATCATCACCGTATGCAACATCTTCAGGCAGAACCACCGGCAACTGATCTTCAGGCACCGCTACGGTGCCACATTTTTCACAGTGGATGATAGGGATAGGGGTTCCCCAGTAACGCTGTCGTGAAACGCCCCAGTCGCGCAACCGATAATTGATCTGCTTTTCACCCTTGTTCAATGAAGCCAGCTTGGCCGCGATGGCATCGATGGCCTGCTCTGAACTCAAACCATCAAATTCAGCTGAGTTTTTCAGCACCCCTTTTTCGACATATGCTTCTTGCTGGACCAGGGCATCACTGCCATCCGCAGGGTAAATCACCTGCTTGATCGGCAGGCCATAAGCTTTGGCAAAGGCATAATCTCGTACATCGTGCGCCGGCACCGACATCACCGCACCTGAACCATAATCGATCAATACAAAGTTGGCTACCCAGATGGGCACCTGTTCTCCATTCAATGGATGGATTGCCATCAATCCGGTTGCCATGCCTTTCTTTTCCATGGTGGCAATATCGGCTTCTGCCACGCTGGTGGTCTTGCAGGCCTGGATGAAGGACTCTAAGACCGGGTTACTTTCAGCCGCCTTCTTCGCCAGTGAGTGTTCTGCCGCAATTGCGACATAGGTCACACCCATCAGTGTATCGGCGCGCGTGGTATATACGGTTAAGGGTGCATCCCCGCCGGCAACCTCAAACTGCAGCTCCACCCCCTGGGAGCGGCCGATCCAGTTGCGCTGCATGGTGCGAACCTGCTCCGGCCAGTCTTCGAGCAGGTCAATATCATTGAGCAGTTGCTCGGCATAATCTGTGATCTTCATGAACCATTGAGCGATCTCGCGACGCTCCACAGCAGTATCACAACGCCAGCACTTACCTTCAATCACCTGCTCGTTGGCTAACACCGTCTGGTCATGAGGGCACCAGTTGACACCGGCGGTTTTTTTGTAAGCCATGCCTTTTTTGAACAGCCGGGTAAACAACCATTGCTCCCAGCGATAATACTCCGGCTTACAGGTGGCGATCTCACGGTCCCAGTCATAGGCAAAACCCAGCCGTTTTAGCTGCTCGCGCATGTAGTCGATATTCTCATAGGTCCATTTCGCCGGTGCCACCTTGTTTTTCATGGCGGCATTTTCTGCCGGCAGGCCGAAAGCATCCCAGCCCATCGGCTGCAGAACATTTTTCCCCTGCATACGCTGGAAGCGTGAAATCACGTCACCGATGGAATAATTTCGCACGTGTCCCATGTGCAGGCGGCCACTCGGATAAGGGAACATGGAGAGGCAGTAAAATTTTTCTTTTGCCGGATCTTCGACTGCACGAAAAGTTGATTTTTCATCCCAGATCTTTTGAATTTTTTCTTCTATTTGCTGGGCTTTATATTCTTCATTCATAACTAATATCGGTAAATAGTGCAGTTCGTCGGGTGATGTTACATGACTAAAAATTCTAGGCTATAACTAGTTCATAGACTGGGGTGAAAGGATACACCAGCACCGAGACTACATAAAGGACTCGTTTCATTCTGATGACTATTTTTATTGCCGTAATAGTTATAGAACGCAGCTAAACAGAAACAATGACAAGGAAAAACATGATTCAACTACAGAAAAAATCGGCCTCGCATCTCATTTCCGCCTATAACCAGATGATGGCAGATATGCGTCAGGCGTTTGCACAGTCCGATCCCGATCACATGTCATTGCAGAAAGCCCTCAACCTGGCAAAACTCCAGGCAGTTGATATCGGCGAAGTTTCCGCCGAAGAAGCCTATGAGATTGGAGAATATATCAAACGTGATATCAATGACGCCGCCGAATTCATGATGGAATCCAGCGCCGAATTTTATGACTGGTTGATGCTGGATATCGAAATGATAGAACATAAAGTGATGGAATTATTTTTATCTGTGGCTGACCATACCCGTATCGAGCTCGAGCAGTTCAGACAGCTTAATCCCACCTCTGCTTTTGATCCAGCTGAACTTAATACGGCCGAACAGATTCCCGTCTACAAAAGTGGCGAGATCACCGCGCCTGGAATCCTGATCTGCGAGGGCTGCGGCAAGTCCAACCCGCTTTTCAGCAGCAATCAAATAAAAGACTGCAGACGATGCGGCCATGATCGTTTTATCCGCCGGCATCAGAGCGATTTCTGAGCGCAAATCCCAGCAGTAACAGAGTACAACAACCGACGATCATCAGGTCACCCCAACGCACGAACGGTGTGGCACCTTTGAGCGGTTGCACCTCACCAGTCAACACCCCGGTTTCAAACTTTGGCAGCCGCTTGATGACTTCACCGTGGGGGCCGATCAGAGACGTGATCCCGGTGTTGGTCGAACGTATCATGTAACGTCCGGATTCCAGCGCCCGTGTACGAGCAATAGCATGATGCTGATGCAACTCATGTGAGTCTTCAAACCAGGCATCATTGCTAACGTTCACCAGCAGCTTAGCCTCGGGTAAATCTTTGATCACGTCACGCGCGAAAGCTTCTTCAAAACAGATAGTG
>Ga0316188_10000029_pt1 | contig 39914 bp, 37 predicted proteins | sample Phiworburrow1_MG_FD_204933 | JGI IMG/M metagenome (GOLD analysis project Ga0316188, IMG submission 204933) | Coastal sediment microbial communities from Maine, United States - Phippsburg worm burrow 1 | ecosystem: Environmental > Aquatic > Marine > Coastal > Sediment | place: USA: Maine... | reverse complement strand
GACGAAGGCTGAGCGGGCAGCGAGCTACAGCGGCAGCTCGAAGCGCTGTCCGCGGATCGACAGCACAGCCGCCTTGGGGCGTATCTGCTCGAGTTTCAGTTCCGGCGTCAGCATCGCACCCTCCGCGAACACCTGGCCGTTAAGGATGACCATGCGCTTGTCGGGCTGAGGCGAATAGACCGAGCCACCGACGTTCAGTGTCGGCACTTGGCGGCGCAGGTCTTCGGGCAGTTCGTTCATCCGCAGTACCAGGCCCGCCGGGGTCGACGCCGCGGGCGGGGTCGCTTCGGCCGCGACCGCCGCGCTGCTGTCCGGCTTGGCCTTGACCCGGGTCGGCGCGGGCGGCTTCGCGCTGACGGTTTTCTCGCGCGCACGCGTCGTTTCGGTACGCGCGGGCGCCGCCGCCCTGGCCGCCTTCGGTGCCGAGGGCACCGCGGCCGCTGGCGCCGGCGCCGGCGCCGCCGCTGCGACCGCGGACGGCGCAGGTGCCACTGGCATCGCTGCGGACGGTGGCGCCGCCGAGGGCGTTGCCGCGGCAGCCGACGGCGCATTCGCATGCGGCGCGGCGGCCAGGGTCGGTGTCGGGGTCGGGACGGTCCCGGGTTGCGGGGCACGCGAGAAGTACCAACCTGCGGCGAGCCCGAGCAGCAGCACGATCATCGCCGGCACCAGCGTACGCCGGACTGACGACCGTCGTCGTGCCGGCTCGTCGTTCGCGGTTGGGGGTGGCGGCAGTTGCGACTGCAGGTCGGGCACGCCACCCCGTTCGCGTTCCGCCTCGGCCTTGCGCAATGCTTCGAGGATGTAGGACATGCCCGGCTATCTCCCTGGTGCGCTGGCCGCCGGCGTCGCCGCCGCGCCCTGGCGCTGAAAAGCATTCCATCCCCACAAGCCCGCGCCGACCAGCGAGGCGCCGATGGACACGCCCAGCGCCAAGGTCGCCGCCCAGCGCGCCCGTGCCGACCAGCGCCCGCCGCGGCCCCGGCGACGACCCGGCGGGCCCAGCACCTCGACAGCAGCCTTGTCGACGATGCCTGCGTCGGCCATCGCCTTGCCGCCGGCATAGGCGCCGAGCAGGGCGCGATCGCACAGCACGTTGATGCGCCTGGGAACACCGCGCGAAAGCTCGAAAATGCGCTGCATCGCCGCCGCGTCGAAAGGCACCGCGCTGCGCAACCCGGCCACCGCCAGGCGGTGACGTATGTAGCTTTCAGTCTCGCGCGCGCTCAGCGCATCGAGGTGGTAGCGGGCGATGATTCGCTGTGCCAGCTGCTCCAGCTCGGGCCGCGCCAGCAGGTCGCGCAATTCCGGTTGGCCGATCAGGATGATCTGCAGCAGCTTGCGCTCGTTGGTCTCCAGGTTGGTGAGCAGACGCAACTGCTCCAGCACCTCGGCCGACAGGTTCTGCGCCTCATCGATGATGAGCACGTTGTTCTGGCCGATGCCGTGAGTGCGCAGCAGATACTCGTTGAGCACCGCGACATGGTCCCGTGCGCTCGGCACCCGCTCACCGTGCGGATCGCGGGGTATGCGGAAGTCGTGGCAGATCGAATCCAGCAGTTCCTCGGCGGTCTGGCGCGGATTGAAGATGTAGGCCACGTTGCAGCGTCGCGGCACCTGCTCCAGGAAGCAGCGGCACACCGTCGTCTTGCCAGCGCCGATTTCGCCAGTGAGCAGCACGAAACCGCCGCCGCCGCGCACGCCATACAGCAGATGCGCCAACGCTTCGCGATGGCGCTCGCTCATGAAGAGGTAATGTGGGTCGGGGGCGATCGAGAACGGCTCGTGCTTCAGCCCGAAGTACTTCTTGTACATCGGCCGAAGGATAGTCGCTGGCACGAGCCGGCCTTGACCGCCGTTCTCCCCCCGACCGACGGCGAGCGTGCCTTTTGCCGCACCGCAGCAGGGGTGGCGGCCGCCCTGCGCAACTGCCATGCCCGGTGCAGGCCACCAAAGCGACGCCCGAACAGGCTTGCGGCGGTTCAACCGCCGCGCCGGGTGTCCCCCACAAGAACAAGTTCCTTGACCTGCGGCAAGGCCACCCCACGCCCCAGAGCCCATGCTGCTGCCCATGGTGCTCGGGCGATTCGTGTGGGGCTTGGTCATCGTCTTGGTGGCCGCTGCCGGCGCGCTCTCGCCCGCTTGGGCCGGCGAGGCCGAGGGTGCGCACGCGACGGGGCACGCTGCTCGCGCCGGCGCGCAGCCGGCATGTCCGATGGCCGAGCGCGACGTGGCCGTTGACAGCGTTCGCGCCGAAGCTTCTGTGCCCGACTGCCACGACGTCATGGCCGAAGATGCGATTTGTGTTGCGGGTCATTGCGCGCTGTGCTTAGGCCTTCCGGCGGCGCTACCGCTTACGGTCGGCGATCAGCAGGCCAGCAATGTGGCAACGGCGGGGCGGCCTTTAGAGCCTGGGCGCTGTACCGCCCCCGATACGCCGCCGCGGATCGCCTGATCCGATCACCGGGCCGTTGCGCCCAACGCTTCGACGCCTATTTCCTACGCGCAAGCCTGCCGGCATGGGCCGACGCAGACGCGCTCACAGATCGGATCTCATCATGACCATGACCCACTATATGCAACTGCTGGCCGACAACCAGCCCTGGAACCTGCTGCTCTTCATGGCCGTCCCGGTGATCTTGGCCGAGACTGTGGCCATCACTGAACTCTATATCCTCTTTCACCGCGCGACGGCCGGCGCCCTGGTGGCCATCAATCGCACGGCCAGCGTGCTGGGCGGGTTCTATTTCGTCGGGGTATTCCTGTACCTGCTCCTCAACGCCGTGATACCGCTGACGACTGGCCGCCAATGGCGCGGCCCGGCCGACGTGATAGCGGTGGGCTTCTACCTGTTCGGCGTCGTTCCGCTGCTTTCGATGGCGCTGATCGACCTGCGTGCCATCGGCAAGGCCTGGAACCACGACCAACGCTTATGGTGGCACGCCGGCTGCGTCGCGTTGTTCCTCGTCGTGGCGCACGTTGCGATGGTCTTCGGCATGCTCGACCCGACGATCCTGTGGTCCGGGCAGGCCATGCCGACAGAGCACCTGAAGCACTGAGGCCGGCAAGCGCACGCAGCCCGCGCGTTTGCCGCGACGCAGGGCCACTGGTTGGTCCCGGCCCGTGGTGCGCCTCGCGCCCCCGACATTGATTTAGATCATGCGCCCCCCCCTCTCATGTTCCTAGCATCGGCGCCTGACGGGGCATTGCAGGAGACAGGCCATGCGGCAGATCCGGTTTGATGGCCGCAAGGGCCGAGTCGAGGCGCGCTGAGATGTACAAGATCGTCCGTCGCGAGGCCTTCTCCGACACCACGTTCCTGTGGGACGTGCTCGCACCCGATGTGGCCCGGTCGGCCGAGCCCGGCCATTTCGTGATGCTGCGCCTGCATGACGGCAGCGAGCGCATCCCGCTGACGGTGGCCGATTTCGATCGCGAGCAGGGCACGATCACGCTGGTGGTGCAGGCGCTGGGCAAGACCACGCTGGAGATGCGCGACCACTACAAGGCCGGCGACAGCTTCGCCGACTTCGTCGGCCCGCTGGGCCTTCCGCAGCACGTCAGCCAGGCCGGGCACGTGGTCTTCGTCGGCGGCGGGCTGGGCGTGGCGCCGGTGTTTCCGCAGCTGCGCGCCTTCAAGCGGGCCGGCAACCGCACCACCGGCATCATCGGCTTCCGCAACCGCGACCTGGTCTTCTGGGAAGACAAGTTCGGCCAGTCCTGTGACGAACTGATCGTCTGCACCGACGACGGCAGCTACGGCAAGGCCGGCTTCGTCACCGCAGCGCTGCAGGAAGTGTTGGAGCGCGACAAGCCCGACCTGGTGATCGCGATCGGCCCGCTGCCGATGATGAACGCCTGCGTCGAGACCACCCGTCCCTTTGGGGTGAAGACCATGGTGTCGCTGAACGCGATCATGGTCGATGGCACCGGCATGTGTGGATCCTGCCGCGTCACCGTCGGCAGCGAGATCAAGTTCGCCTGCGTCGACGGCCCCGACTTCGACGGTCACCAAGTCGACTTCAAGGAGCTGATGTTGCGCCAGAAGCGCTTCAAAGGCGAGGAGTCCAGCGCCAACACCGACTACGCACGCATCTGCAACGTCGAGAAACTGCTCTTCGAACAGGGCAAGCATAACTACAAGAAGTACAAGGACTTGGCTCCCGAAGCCACGAAGATGCCCGAGCGTGACCCGATGGAGCGCTCGCGCAACTTCCTAGAGGTGAACCTCGGTTACTCGATGGCCAATGCGATGGCCGAGGCCGAGCGCTGCATCATGTGCAGCAAGCCGGCCTGCATCGAAGGCTGCCCTGTGGGCATCGACATCCCCGGCTTCATCCGCCACTTGCTGGTGCGCGACCTCGATGGCGCGCTGGCGGTGATCAACGAGTCGAACCTGCTGCCGTCGATCTGCGGGCGGGTGTGCCCGCAGGAGTCGCAGTGCGAGGCGCAATGCGTCGTCGGCCGCAAGCTCGAGCCGGTGGCCATTGGGCGCCTTGAACGCTTCGTCGGCGACCATGCCACGCGGCGAATCGCCGCAGCGCCCGCGTTCGATCGGCCGCTCGGCAAGGTGGCCGTGGTCGGCTCCGGCCCGTCGGGCCTGGCGGTGGCGGCCGACGTGCTCAAGTTTGGCTGCGAAGTCACGGTGTACGAGGCGCTGCACGTCGTCGGCGGCGTGCTGCAATACGGCATTCCGTCGTTCCGCCTGCCGCGCGAGACCATCAGCCGCGAGGTCGACACGCTGAAGTCGATGGGCGTGAAGTTCGAGACCAACAAGGTCATCGGCAAGACCTTCTCGGTGCCGCAACTGATGGGCGAGATGGGTTTCGATGCGGTCTTCGTCGGTGCCGGTGCCGGCGCGCCGGCCTTCCTCGGCATCCCGGGCGAGTTCGCCGGCCAGGTGTATTCGGCCAACGAGTTCCTGACTCGCGTCAACCTGATGGGCGGCGACAAGTTCCCGTACCTCGACACGCCGGTGACCATCGGCAAGAGCGTGGTCGTCATCGGCGCCGGCAACACCGCGATGGACTGCCTGCGCGTGGCCAAGCGACTGGGCACACCTACCGTGCGCTGCGTCTATCGCCGCTCGGAGGCCGAAGCGCCGGCGCGCCTCGAGGAGCTGCGCCACGCAAAGGAAGAAGGCATCGAGTTCTTCTTCCTGCACGGGCCGGTGGAAATCCTGGTCGACGACGACGGCGGTGTGCGCGGCATGAAGGTGCAGAAGATGGTGCTGGGCGAGCCCGACGACAAGGGTCGCCGCCAGCCGGTCCCGCAGGACGAGTTCCTCGAGCTCGAATGCGACACGGTCATCTACGCGCTCGGCACCAAGGCCAACCCGATCGTCACGCAATCCACGCCCGGACTCGAACTCAACAAGTGGGGCTACATCGTCGCCGACTCGCAGACCCAGGCGACCAGCGTGCCGGGCGTGTTCGCCGGCGGCGACATCGTGACCGGCGGCGCCACGGTGATCCTGGCCATGGGTGCCGGCCGCCGCGCCGCGCGCGCGATCGGCGCGTGGCTGGCCAGCGACCGCGGCAAGTGGCCGATCACCCAGGAAGACGCCGATGCCTTCGTGCCGCCGTCGGCGTCCGGGGCAACGGCCGAAGTTGCTGCCAGCGAGGTGAAATCATGAACATCTGTCCACGCTGCCGCCGCCCGCTCGAAGGCGACGAGTCCTACATCTGCTGTGCCGGCCGGGAACTGCGCTGGCGCTGCGTCGACTGCCACAAGGTCAGCGAAGGATTTGCCTTCCCCTACGGCATGTGCCCGCACTGCAAGGGCAAGCTGCAGATGCTCGAGCGAGGTGCGATCAAGGACGACCGCGCGCTCGAAGCGGTGCGCAAGGCCTTCGAGATCGAGCTCGGCGGCCACGCCTTCTATGCGCGCGCGGCACGCGATGCCGCAGACCCTGCGCTGCGCGAGCTGTTCGGCCGCTTCGCCGAGATGGAACAGGAGCACATGGCCCTGCTGTCCAAGCGCTATCACGCGCAGCTGCCCGAGCCCTCGCAGGACTTCCAGGTTGACCGGGCCGCGATCTTCGCCGGCGTCGATCGCCACCCCGAGGACCCGGCCAACGTATTTCGGATCGCCATCGCCTTCGAGCAACGCGCGGTGGACTTCTTCGCCGCCGAGAGCGAGCGTTGTCCACCCGGATCGCCCGAGAGCGACCTGTACCGAGAACTCGCCGCCGAGGAGCGCGAGCACGTGGCCCTGCTGAGCACCGAATACCGCCGCTGGCAAGCCGGCAAGGCCGGCGTGCTCTAGCGCGCCCCGGCCATACCCAGGAAACACAATGACCGGACACGCACACGTACTGGACGGCAACGAAGCCGCCGCGCGCATCGCCCACATGTGCAGCGAGGTGATCGCGATCTACCCGATCACTCCCTCGTCGACGATGGGCGAACTGGCCGACGCTTGGTCGGCCGAGGGGCAGAAGAACCTGTGGGGCCTGGTGCCGCAGGTGATCGAGATGCAAAGCGAGGGCGGCGCCGCGGGGGCGGTGCACGGCGCATTGCAGGCCGGCGCCTTGAGCACCACCTTCACGGCCTCGCAGGGCTTGATGCTGAAGCTGCCGAACATGTTCAAGATCGCCGGCGAGTTGACGCCAACGGTGTTCCACATCGCCGCACGCACGCTGGCCACGCATGCGCTGTCGATCTTCGGCGACCACAGCGACGTCATGACGGCGCGCACTACCGGCTTTGCGCTGCTTGCGTCGAGCAGCGTGCAGGAGGCGCAGGATCTGGCGATGATCGCCCACATGTCGACGCTGAAGTCGCGCGTGCCCTTTCTGCACTTCTTTGACGGCTTCCGCACCAGCCACGAGGTCAACAAGATCCAACTGCTCGCCGAAGACGAGGCGCGCGGCCTGATCGACGAGGAACTGATCGAGGCGCACCGCGCGCGCGCGCTCAACCCGGACAAACCGGTGATGCGCGGCACCGCGCAGAACCCCGACGTGTTCTTCCAGGCGCGAGAGGCCTGCAACAGCTTCTACCTTGCCGTGCCCGGCATCGTGCAGCAGTCGATGGACCGCTTTGCCGAACTCACCGGTCGGCGCTACACGCTGTTCTGGTACAGCGGTGCCCCCGATGCGGAACGGGTGCTGGTGCAGATGGGCTCGGGTGTCGGCGCGTCGCGCGAGGCAGTCGAACAGCTCACGGCGGCCGGCGAGAAGGTCGGCCTGCTTACGGTGCGGCTGTACCGGCCCTTCGACGCCGAGGCCTTCGTCGCCGCGCTGCCGAAGAGCGTGAAGGCCATCGCCGTGCTCGACCGCACCAAGGAGCCCGGCGCCCTCGGCGAGCCGCTGTACCAGGACGTGGTCACCGCGCTGGTCGAACAATGGCCGCACGACGCGAAGACGCCGCGCGTCATCGGCGGACGCTACGGTCTGTCGTCGAAGGAGTACACGCCGGCGATGGCCAAGGCCGCGCTCGACGAGTTGACGCAGGCCGCACCGAAGCGCCACTTCACCGTCGGCATCGTCGACGACGTGACCCATCTGTCGCTGAAGGTCGACGAGACCTTCGACACCGAAGCCAAAGGCGTCACCCGCGCCGTGTTCTACGGCCTGGGCGCCGACGGCACGGTCGGCGCGACCAAGAACACGGTCAAGATCATCGGCGAGAACACGCCACTGCATGCCCAGGGCTACTTCGTCTACGACAGCAAGAAGTCCGGTGCGATCACCGTTTCGCACCTGCGCTTCGGGCCGAAGCCAATCGAATCGACCTACCTGATCCGCCACGCCGACTTCGTCGCCTGCCATCAGTTCGAGTTCATGGAAAAGCTCGACGTGCTGGCCCTGGCGAGGCCCGGCGCGACCTTCTTGCTGAACAGTCCGTGGGGCCCGGACGACGTGTGGAGCAAGCTGCCGCGCGAGGCCCAGCAAAGCATCCTCGACAAGAAACTGCGTTTTTATGTGGTCGATGCGCTGACAGTGGCGCGCGAGGCCGGCCTGGCCGGGCGCATCAACACCGTCACGCAGGCGTGCTTCTTCGCGATCTCCGGCGTGCTGCCGCGCGACGAGGCGATCGAGGCCATCAAAGAGTCGATCCGCAAGACCTACGGCAAGCGCGGCGACACGGTGCTGAGCCGCAATTTCGCGGCGGTCGACGCCTCACTGGCCGCGCTGCGCGAGGTGACGGTGCCGGGCCGCGCCGATTCGCTGCTGTCGCGCCGGCCGATCGTGCCGAAGCAGGCCCCCGACTTCGTGCAGCGCGTCACCGCAATGATGCTCGACGGCAAGGGCGACCTGCTGCCAGTGTCGGCGCTGCCGGTGGACGGCACCTTCCCCACCGGCACCACGCAGTGGGAAAAGCGCAGCATCGCGCAGGAGATCCCGATCTGGGACGAGAAGATCTGCACCCAGTGCGGCATCTGCCCGCTGGCCTGCCCGCATGCGGCGATCCGCATGAACGTGTTCCCGGCAGAGGCGTTGAAGGGCGCGCCCGAGACCTTCAAGGCGGTACCCTGGTCGCGCAAGGACAGCCCGCTCGAAGGCATGATGTACAGCCTGCAGGTGGCGCCCGAGGACTGTACCGGCTGCGGCGTGTGTGTGGACGTGTGCCCGACGCGCAGCAAGGAGATGGTCAAGCACAAGGCGATCAACATGGCGCCGAAGCTCGAGCACCTCGACGCCGAGCGCGCCAACTATGACTTCTACCTGAGCCTGCCCGAGGTACGGCCTTCGTTCGACACGATCGACGGCCTGCGAGGCTCGCAACTGCGCAAGCCGCTGTTCGAGTATTCCGGCGCGTGCTCCGGTTGCGGCGAGACGCCCTACCTGAAGCTGCTGTCTCAGCTGTACGGAGACCATCTGGTCATCGCCAACGCCACCGGCTGCTCGTCGATCTATGGCGGCAACCTGCCGAGCACGCCTTATTCGCAGAATGAAGCCGGCCAGGGCCCGGTGTGGTCGAACAGCCTGTTCGAGGACAACGCAGAATTCGGACTGGGCATGCGCCTGGCGCTGGACGCACAGCGCGACCTGGCGATGGGGCTGGTGACGCAGTTGCGCGAGGGTATCGGCAGCGAACTGGCCGACGCGCTGCTGCGCGAGCCGCAGGGCAACGATGCACAGATCAAGGCGCAGCGCGAGCGTGTCACGCAACTCAAGGCCAAGCTCATCGCGATGAGAACGCCCGCGGCCGCGCGGCTGCTGGCGGTGGCCGACAGCCTGGTGGTGCGCAGCGTGTGGATCGTCGGCGGCGACGGCTGGGCATACGACATCGGCTATGGCGGCCTGGACCATGTGCTCGCCTCGGGCCGCAACGTCAACGTGCTGGTTCTGGATACCGAGGTCTATAGCAACACCGGCGGCCAGGCCTCAAAATCGACGCCGCGCGGCGCGGTCGCCAAGTTCGCCGCCGCCGGCAAGAGCTCGGGCAAGAAGGACCTGGGCATGATCGCCATGGCCTATGGCAACGTCTACGTCGCGCAGGTGGCGATGGGCGCCAACCCGGTGCAGACGGTGCGTACCTTCCAGGAGGCCGAGGCCTGGGACGGGCCTTCGCTGATCATCGCCTACAGCCACTGCATTGCGCACGGCATCGACATGACCACCGGCATGAGCCACCAGCGCGACGCGGTGAAGAGCGGCTACATCACGCTGTACCACTACGACCCACGCCGCGGGATGGGCGGCGAGGACCAGCCCCTGAAGCTCGATTCGCGCAAGCCGACCATTGCGCTGGATCAGTTCACGATGAAAGAGGGCCGCTTCGCGATGCTGGCGCGCGCCGATCCGCAACGCGCCAAGGCGCTGGGCAAGCGCGCGCAGAGCGACGCCGATGCCCGCTGGACACTGTACGAGCAGATCGCCGGCGTGCACCGCACCGTCAGCGAGCCCGAAGCGGCGACACCAGAGCCCGCCCAGACCACCAAGGAGGCCGAGCAATGAGCCCCGATCTGCGGACCCGCTATCTGGGTCTGGAACTGCGCAACCCGATCGTGGCCTCGGCCTCGCCGCTGACCGCGACCGTCGACAGCCTGAAGCGCCTGGAGGACGCCGGCGCGGCCGCGGTGGTGCTGCCTTCGCTGTTCGAGGAGCAGATCGAACACGAGGAGATGGCCACGCACGACCTGATGCTGTCGGGCAGCGAGGTGTCGCCGGAGTCGAGCGGCTTCTTCCCCGAGGTGCAGCACCTGGGCAGCGCGATCGACAAGCACCTGCAGTTGATCGCCGATGCCAAGAAGGCCCTGTCGATCCCGGTCATCGCCAGCCTCAACGGCTACACGCCGGGTGGCTGGACGACGTACGCCGGCGAGTTCCAGAAGGCCGGCGCCGACGCGATCGAGCTGAACGTGTACTTCCTCGCCACCAGCCGCACCGACACCAGCGCCGCGGTCGAGCAACGCTACCTCGACCTGGTGGCAGCGGTCTGCGCCGCCACCAGCGTGCCGGTGGCGGTGAAAGTGGCGCCCTACTTCAGCGCCTTCGCCCACATGGCGCACCAGCTGATCGCCTCGGGCGCGCAGGGGCTGGTGCTTTTCAACCGCTTCGTGCAGCCCGACATCCTGCTAGACGAACTCGAGATCGCGCCGCACCTGGTGTTGTCCAACTCGGATGAACTGCGCCTGGCACTGCGCTGGATCGCCATCCTGCACGGCCGCGTGAGCGGTAGCCTGGCGGCCACCGGTGGCGCGCACACCAGCGACGACGTGCTCAAGCTGCTGCTCGCCGGCGCCGACTGCGTGATGCTCGCCAGCGTGCTGCTGAAGAACGGACCCGATCACATCCGCACGCTCTTGAAGGGTGTGGAGCAATGGATGAGCGAGCGCGACTACGAGTCGGTCCAGCAGATGAAGGGTTCCCTCAGCCAGCGCGCCTGCCCCGACCCGGCGGCCTTCGAGCGGTCCAACTACATGAAGGCGCTGAAGTCCTACTCCAGTCCTTTTGCCTGACCCGCTGCGAGCCGCAGCGCAGCGTTTCCAGCCAACCACGCAAAGGAGAACCCCATGGCATTGATGATCAACGACGATTGCACGGCCTGCGACGCCTGCGTCGAACCCTGCCCGAACTCGGCCATCAGCGTCGGATCGCCGATCTACGTCATCGATCCTGCCAAATGCACCGAATGCGTCGGCGCCCATGACGAGCCGCAGTGCATCGACGTGTGCCCGGCCGATTGCATCGTTCCCGATCCGGCCCATGCCGAGACCCAGGAACAGCTGAAGGCCAAGTACGACGCGCTGCACGGCTGACGATGTCGCTGGCCGTGCCGTCTCCGCACCGGCTGAAACGCGGACTCGACCTGCCGCTGGCAGGCGGGCCCACGCAGCAACTTTACGAAGCCGCATCGGTCAAGCGTGTGGCGCTGCTCGGCGACGACTACATTGGCTTGAAGCCCACCTTCCACGTACAGCCCGGCGACACGGTGCTGCGCGGCCAGTTGCTTTTCGAGGACAAGCGAATTCCCGGAGTGCGCCACACCGCGCCGGCCGCCGGCACCGTGCAGGCGCTGCATCGCGGGGAGCGCCGAGCCTTTCGCTCGCTGGTGATCGAAGTCGATGACACACCGGGCGATGATCGCCAGGTGGCGCTGGCGTCGTTCCATGGCGCTGCGCCCGACAGCCTGTCGGCGGACGCCGTGCGCGCGCTGCTGCTCGAGTCGGGGCTGTGGACCGCCCTGCGCACGCGTCCCTTTTCGCGTGTCGCCGACCCGGCCGATCCGCCACAGGCGCTGTTCGTCACGGCGATGGACACGCGGCCGCACGCACCCTCGGTCGATGTCGTCCTGGCCGGCCGCGATGACGACTTGCGCACCGGTGTGCAGGCGCTGGCGAAGCTGTGTGACGGACCGACCTATGTGTGCGCCGCGGCGGATTCGCGCCTGGCCGCCGCGAGCCAGCCAGGCGCCAAGGTACAGGTCTTCGACGGCCCGCATCCGGCCGGACTGCCTGGCACGCACATCCACCTGCTGCATCCGGTCGACCTGCAGCGCCGTGTCTGGTTCATCGGTTACCAGGACGTCGCGGCCATTGGACAGCTCCTGCGCACCGGCCGCATCGACGTGCAGCGTTGCATCGCGCTGGCCGGCCCGCTGGTGCGAAAGCCACGGCTGCTGCGCACGCGGCTGGGAGCATCGATCGACGAGCTGACCCGCGGCGAGACCTCGCCCGGCCCGCAACGCAGCGTGTCCGGCTCGGTGCTCGACGGACGCACTGCCGCCGGCGAAGAGCTCGGCTATCTGGGCCGCTACCACCAGCAGGTGTCGGTGCTGGCCGAGGCGGTGGAGCGCGAACTGTTCGGCTGGATCATGCCCGGCTTCGACAAGTTCTCGGTCTGGGGCGTCGTCGCCGGCGCCTTCACCGGGCGACGCCTCGCGCTGAACACCAGCACCAATGGCGGCAGCCGCGCGATGGTGCCGATCGGTTCCTTCGAACGTGTCATGCCGCTCGACCTGATGCCCACTTTCCTGTTGCGCGCGCTGCTGATGAAGGACGACGCGCGCGCCGAGTCGCTGGGTGCGCTGGAACTCGACGAGGACGACCTGGCGCTGTGCACCTTCGTCTGCCCGGGCAAGGCCGAATACGGCCCGCTGCTGCGCGACGCCCTCGAACGCATCGAAAAGGCCGCCGCATGAAGCTGCTGCGCCAGTGGCTAGACCGCATCGGCAAACCCTTCCACCCGGGCGGGCGCCTCGAGCGATTCTTCCCGCTGTACGAGGCCGCGGACACCTTCTTCTACGCGCCCGCCAAGACCACCACCACCGGCGCGCATGTGCGCGACGCGATGGACCTGAAGCGCATGATGATCATCGTCGTCATCGCGGCCTTGCCCTGCGTCTTCATGGCGATGTTCAACACCGGCCTGCAGGCCAACCAGGCACTGGACCCAGCGCGCACCAATCTGCTGATCGGCTGGCGTCACGACCTCATCGCGCTGCTGGGCATCGGCTATTCGCCAGACAGCTTCCTGGCCAACCTGTTCCACGGCGCCTTGTACTTCGTGCCGCTGTACGTGGTGACGATGGTCGTCGGCCTGAGCTGGGAAGTGGGCTTCGCCATCGTGCGAAAGATGGAGGTCAACGAGGGCTTCTTCGTGACCGGCTTGCTGTTCCCGCTGATCTGCCCGCCCGACACACCGTTGTGGCAGGCGGCGCTGGCCATCAGCTTCGGCGTGGTCATGGCCAAGGAGGTGTTCGGCGGCACAGGCATGAACTTCATCAACCCGGCGCTGGCGGCGCGCGCGTTCCTGTTCTTCGCCTACCCGGCCAGCATGTCCGGCGACGCGGTTTGGACGGCACTGCCTGCCGGCGCCGCGCAGGATGGGTTCTCGGGTGCCACGGTGCTGTCGCAGCTGCGCACGCTGCCGAGCGGCGGCAGCCATGCCGACCTGCCCTGGATGGTGGCCTTCGGCGGCTTCGAGCCCGGCAGCCTGGGCGAGACCTCGGCGCTGGCCTGCCTGATCGGTGCGGTGATCCTGATCGCCACCGGCGTCGGCTCCTGGCGCATCATGGCCGCGGTGTCGATCGGCACGGTGGCGATGGCCACGGTCTTCAACCTGATCGGCTCGGACAGCAACACCTACTTCGCGGTGCCATTCTGGTGGCACATGGTGGCCGGCGGCTGGGCCTTCGCCACCGTGTTCATGGCCACCGACCCGGTGACGGCACCCTTCTCCAACACCGGGCGCTGGATCTACGGCCTGAGCATCGGCGCGCTGATCGTGCTGATCCGCGTCGTCAACCCCGCATACCCGGAATCAGTGATGCTGGTGATCCTGCTGATGAACGTGATGGCACCGATCATCGACCACGCGCTGGTGCGCGCCAACATCCGCCGCAGGATGGCCCGCCGTGTCTGAAGCGCGCCGCAACGACGTCAACTCGACGCGCCACACGATCGTCTTTGCGACCATCGTGTGCGTCATCTGCGCCGCGCTCGTGGCGGTGGCCGCGGTGACGCTGAAGCCGGCGCAACAGGCCAACGCGCTGCTCTACAAGGAGAAGAACGTGCTGCTCGCGGCCGGGCTGATCGAACCCGGCGACAAGATCGGCACGGCCGAAGTCGAGGCGATCTTCAAGCGCTCGATTCGGCCGCGGCTGGTCGATCTGGCCACTGGCGAGTTGCTCAGCGAAGCCGGGCACGACGCGCGCCGCTTCGACCAGCGCGCTGCGCGCAACGATCCGGCCACCAGCCGCAGCGCGCCAGACAACCTGGCCGGAATCCGCCGACTGCCGAACCATGGCGTGGTCTATTTCATCACCGAAGGCGGCAACGTCGACCAGATCGTCATCCCGATCGAAGGCCTGGGCATGTGGGGCACGATCTACGGCTTCATGTCGCTGGACAGCGACGGCAACACGATTCGCGGCCTGACCTACTACGACCAGCGCGAGACCCCCGGTCTCGGCGGCGAGATCGCCAACCCGACCTGGCAGGCTCTGTGGCACGGGCGCAAGGCCTACGACCCGCAATGGAACGTGGGCATCCAGGTAATCAAGGGTGTGGCCGGGCCGCCCGAGAACGACCCTATGCATGTCGATGGCCTTTCGGGCGCAACCATCACCAGCAAGGCCATCACCCACCTGGTGCAGTTCTGGCTGGGCCCGCAGGGTTATGGCAAGTTCCTCACCCATTTTCGCGAGGGTCTGACGCTATGAGCGCGGTGCTTCCAGGCAAGGCGAGCCAGCCGATCTTCGGGCCGAAGGAGCGTTCGATTCTGCTCGACCCGGTCCTGCTGAACAACCCGATCGGCGTGCAGGTGCTGGGCATCTGCTCGGCGCTGGCGATCACTACCTCAGTGGCCAAGGCGCTGGTGATGAGCGCCGGGGTCATGCTGGTGGGCATGCTGGCCAGCCTGGCCGTGAGCCTGGTGCGCGAGCGCACGCCGGCGTCGATCCGCATCATCGTGCAGTTGGCGATCATTGCCTCGCTGGTGATCGTCTTCGACCAGTTGCTCAAGGCGACGCTGTACGAGCTGTCGCTGGAACTGTCGGTCTTCGTCGGCCTGATCATCACCAACTGCATCGTGCTCGGCCGCGCCGAAGGCTTCGCGATGAGCAACCCGCCGTGGCACTCCGCGCTCGACGGCCTGGGCAACGGTCTGGGTTACGCCGCGGTGCTGGTGGTGGTGGCCTTCCTGCGCGAGCTGCTCGGCGCCGGCAAGGTACTGGGCGTGACCATCCTGCCGCTGGTCAAGGACGGCGGCTGGTACGAACCCAACGGCATGATGCTGCTGGCGCCGTCGGCGCTGTTCATCATCGGGCTGCTGATCTGGGCGCTGCGCACCTGGAAGCCGCAGCTGCAGGAGAAGGCCTGATGGAACACTACCTGAGCCTCGGCCTGCGCTCCATCTTCCTGGAGAACATGGCGCTGGCCTACTTCCTGGGCATGTGCTCGTTCCTGGCATGCGCGAAGAAAGTCGAGACTGCCGTCGGCCTGGGCCTGGCGGTGGTCTTCGTGCAGACGCTGACGGTGCCGCTGAACAACCTGCTGCTGCACCACCTGCTGGCCGAAGGCGCACTGGCCTGGCTGCACCCCGCGCTGGCCGACGTGGACCTGAGCTTCCTGTCCTTCATCCTGTTCATCGCCACGATCGCCGCCGCAGTGCAGGTGGTGGAGATGGCGGTCGAGCGCTTTGCACCCGAGCTGTACAACTCGCTGGGCGTGTTCCTGCCGCTGATCGCCGTCAACTGCGTGATCCTAGGTGGCTCGCTGTTCATGCAGGAGCGCGACTACGACTTCTCCGACAGCGTGGTCTTCGGCCTGGGCTCGGGCATCGGCTTTGCCGTGGCCATCATCGCGCTGGGCGCGATCCGCGAGAAGCTGAGCTACTCCGACGTGCCGGCCGGGCTGCGCGGCCTGGGCATCACCTTCATCACCACCGGGCTGATGTCGATGGCCTTCATGGTCTTTTCCGGCATCCAGCTGTAGGCGAATAGGCGACGACGATGCTGTCCATCGGCCTGGCGATACTGATGTTCACCGCGGTGGTTCTGCTGCTGGTGGCGCTGCTGATGGTGGCGCGCAACAAGATGGTGCCGTCGGGCGACGTCTCGATCCTGGTCAACGAGGACGCGTCCAAGGTGCTGAAGGTCGCTGCCGGCGGCACGCTGCTCGGCGCGCTGACCAACAACAAGATCTTCATCCCCTCGGCCTGCGGCGGCAAGGGCACCTGCGGCGTCTGCGAGGTGGTGGTCAAGGAAGGCGGCGGTGCGTTGCTGCCCACCGAAAGCGGCTTCATCACACCCGGCGAAGCCAAGCGAGGTTGTCGCCTGGCCTGCCAGGTCAAGGTCAAGCGCGACATGCGCATCGAGGTCCCGGCCGAGATCTTCAGCGTGCGCAAGTGGCAATGCAAGGTGCTGAGCAACCGCAATGTCTCGACCTTCATCAAGGAGCTGAAGGTCGAACTGCCGGCCGGCGAGGAAGTGCCCTTCCGTGCAGGCGGCTACGTGCAGATCGAATGCCCGCCGCATTCGTTGAGCTACCGCGAGTTCGACATCGAGGAGGCCTTCCGCGCCGAATGGGACCAGTTCGACCTGTGGCGCTTCAAGTCGGTGGTGACCGAGCCGGTGGAGCGAGGTTATTCGGTGGCCAGCTACCCACTGGAAAAAGGCGTCCTGCTGTTCACGATCCGCATCGTCTTCCCGCCCGACTACCGTGACGACATACCGCCGGGCAAGATGAGCTCGTACCTGTTCAACCTGAAGCCGGGTGACAGCGTGACGGTGGCAGGGCCCTTCGGCGAATTCTTCGCACGCGACACGGACAAGGAAATGTGCTTCGTCGCCGCCGGCGCGGGCATGGCACCGATGCGCTCGCACATCTTCGATCAGTTGCTGCGCCTGAAGGCCCAGCGCAAGATGAGCTTCTGGTACTCGGCGCGCAACCTGTCCGAGGTGTTCTACGTCGAGGAGTTCGACAAGCTCGCCCGGGAACACCCTAACTTCGAGTGGCACATCGTGCTGTCGGAGCCACGGCCCGAGGACAACTGGAGCGGCCCGATCGGCCTGGTGCGACACAAGGCATTGCACAAGTTGTTCCTGGCCCAGCACCCGGCACCCGAGGACGTGGAGTACTACCTGTGTGGCCCCGATGTGATGAACAAGGCCGTCATCAAGATGTGCATGGACGTGGGCGTGGACCGCGAGAACATCATGCTCGACGATTTCGGGCTCTGAGACACGAAAGGCAAGGGACGCGCGATGCAACAGACCGTCGAAACCGTATTGGGCCAGCGCACCGGCGTGGACGATCTGATCACGGTCGATGCTGGCGCGATGGTCGCCGAGGCGGTGGCAGTGATGGCCGAGCGACAGGTCGGGGCCGTGCTGATCATGAACGAAGACGGCCTGGTCGACGGCATCTTCACCGAACGCGACCTGCTGGTGCGCGTGGTGCACGCCGGTCGCGACCCGGCCGGCACGCCGATCTCGATGGTGATGACACGCGAAGTGCGCTTCGTCTCGCCCGGCACCACGGTCGAGGCGGCGCTGGCGCTGATGCACGTCAACCGGCACCGGCACCTGCTGGTGATCGACGGTCCGCGCGTGCACGGCCTGCTCTCGATCCGCGACCTGACCTACCACCTGATCCAGCACGGCGAGGGCCGGCTCGAAGCGGCGATACGCAGCACGCCCTCGCAGCCGCAATAGACCAGGACAATAGACAAGGACGATGACGATGGACACGATGCTCTCGCTCAGGCGCCGCAATCTGCTCGGCGCCGCAGGCTCGATCGGCCTGCTGGGCGCTTTGGGCAGCACCGGCCTGGCCGGCTGCAGCGACGCCCGCGGGGGCCTTCAGCTCAGCGGCCACACTATGGGCAGCACCTACCGGCTGCGCCTGGCTGGAAAGGCGCCGTCGGCGTCACGCCTGGAGTTGCTGCACGCCGCCGTGCAGTCGGCATTGGACGAGATCGACCAGCGCCTGTCCCTGTACCGCAGCGGCTCGGACCTGCGCCGCTTGAACGCGCATGCAAGCAGCACGCCGCTGTCGCTGTCGCCGCCTCTGCACGAGGTGCTGCGCTTCGGCCAGCACGTGGCCAGGTTGACCGAGGGCGCGTTCGACATGTCGGTGGCACCGCTGGTCGATGCGTGGGGCTTCGGTCCTTCGAAGGGCGCAGCCGCGGCCCGACAGCCCCCGTCGCAGGAGGCGCTGCGCGCCGGCCGCGCGGCGCTGGGCCACGACGGCCTTCAACTACTCGACGGCCAGCGCGCCGCGGTCAAGCAGCGCTCCAGCTACCAAGCCGACCTGGGCGGCATCGCCAAGGGTTACGGGGTCGATCGCGCCGCGCTGGCACTGCAGGCGCTGGGCGTCGAGCACTTCATGCTCGAAGTCGGCGGCGAGGTACGCACGCTGGGCCGCAACGCGCGCGGGCAGCCTTGGCAGATCGGCATCGAGCAGCCGGACGCCATGCCGCAAAGCGCACGCCTCGTGCTGCCGCTGTCGGGCCGCGCGATGGCCACCTCGGGAGACTACCGGCAGTTCTTCGAACACGCTGGGCGGCGTTATTCGCACGAGATCGACCCGGCCCTCGGCGAGCCGATCGCCAATGGCCTGGCGTCCGTCACGGTGGTCGCCGACGATTGCATGGCGGCCGACGCGCTGGCCACCGGGCTGATCGTGCTCGGGCCGCAGCGCGGCATGGCTCTGGCGCGGCGCGAAGGCATCGCTGCGCACTTCATCGTGCGCGATGCGCGAGGCGGCTTGAGCGACGCGTCGTCGCCAGCCATGCTGTCACTGCGAAGCGCTGACCAACGGTTGGCCGGGGGCTGATCGATGACGCTGTGGCCGGTGTTCCTGCTGACGCTGGCGGCGCTGGCCATCGCCGTGCTGGCGATGGCCATCGGCGTGATCTTCAGGCGCCCCTGCCTGCGCGGCTCCTGCGGCGGGCCCGAGGTGCTCGGGCCGCAGGGCGAGAAGCTGTCGTGTGCCACCTGCCCGAACCGCAAGAACAAGCCTGGCAGCGTTGTGCCGCCGGCCTGAACGCCCTGCAGGTTACTACTTGGCCTGAGCCTTGCCGGCGGCCACGCCCTCATTGAAGGCCTTCTGCTGCGCCGCCTGCTGGCGGGCACGCTCCTGCTCGGTCAGGTAGCCAGCGCCGGCACCGATCGCCGCTCCCGCGGCGGCCCAGGCCCAATCGCCGGTGATCGCGCCGACCGCCACACCGGCGGCCGTGCCGATGCCAGCTCCCGACAGCGTGGATTGCTGGCTGCTCGACATGTTGGAACAAGCCGCCAGGCCCAGAGTGGCAGCCAGGGCGGTGGAAAGAATCAGTTTGGATTTCATGTGAGCTCCTGAAGGGTTCAGCGCTTGCAGGGGAAGGTCTCGGACGCGAAGCGGAACAGCGCATCGATCGCGCCGTCGTTGTTGTATTGCGGTCGGGCCTTCATCCAGGCCACGAAGCGATCGGCGACCTGGGCGCGTGTCGGCCTCGGGTCGGGCGCGCAGATGAAGCGGTTGGCCTCAGGTGTCGAGGCGTCGTAGTAGCCACCCGCGCCCGCGAGTACACCGTGGCAGAACGCCAGCGACGTGGCGGCGTCGGCCTGGCCTGGCTGTGGCGAACAGACCCTGGCCAGGTGGGCTGCTGTCGTCAACCCATATTGCTCGGGAGCGGCAGCCTGCGCGGCGCCAGCCAGCATCAGCCCGGCCGTGAAAAGTGCGACTTTCATGCGGAGTCCCTGTTGATTGATCCAGACGATATGCTACCAAGACCGTATCGGCCGGGTGGCAAGTCCTTGACGCTCGTCGACCGGGCTCAGGCGATCTCGCCGTCCACGATCAACTGCAGCCCGACCGGATCGACCACCTGGATCTGACGGTGGCGAACGAACAGCAGTCCGTTTGCCTGGAACTTAGAAAAGGTGCGGCTCACGGTCTCGATCTTCAGCCCGAGGTAGCTGCCGATCTCCTCGCGGCTCATGCGCAGCACGATCGAGGAAGCGGAGTAGCCACGCTGGCGTTGGCGCTGCGTCAGGTTGATCAAGAAAGCCGCCAAGCGCTCCTCGGCGTTCATGCTGCCCAACAGCAGCATCACTCGGTGGTTACGTACGATCTCGTGGCTCAGGAAGCGGTGGAACTGCTGCTGCAGCGAGCCCACTTCGAGCGTCAGCGCCTCCAGGTCAGCATACTGAATCACGCAGACCTGCGAATCGTCCAGCGCCACCGCGTCCACCTCGTGGCGCCCGGAGCCGATGCCGTCCAGCCCAATCAGTTCGCCGGCCATCTGGAAGCCCGTGACCTGCTCGCGCCCGTCCTTCGACATCACACAGGACTTGAAGTGGCCGGTCCAGATGGCATAACACGCATCAAAGCGGTCGCCCACCTGGAACAGCCGTTCGCCGCGCACCAAGCGCTGTCGCCCGGAAACCATGCGCCCGTCGATGCATTCCAGTTCGTCGCGCGTCATGCCGGTGGGCAGGCAGATGTCGCGCACGTTGCACTGGGAGCATAGATAACTGCGCTGCGGCACAAAGAGCGATGAAAGCAGCGCCTGATCCATAAGTCCTTTCGCGGCCCGTCAACATCTGCAGGATGCATTTCGATCAGGGCGCCAGTGGCCATATTAGGCAGCTTGAGCTTTCGCGCCTTGTCCTGCGACAAGCGGCGCATCATTGGGCCGTGCTTGCAGGGCAAACACGGGGGCTGCTGCAAAGGGAAACTGATCTACATCAAGAACATGACGATGTCCGCGCATAGAGTGGCCCGCAGCAGGAACGGTGTGTCGTCTTGCGCGCCACCGGCCCTTAGGACCCGTTCCATCGGCCCCAGAGCCGCGATCTCTTGCCAATCGGAGCCGCGATGCGCGTCGGACTGTTCGTCACCTGCCTGGCCGACCTGATGCGACCGAGCGTGGCCTTCGCCGCGGTCAAGCTGCTCGAAGACGCCGGTTGCACGGTGGAGGTGCCCGAGGCGCAAACCTGCTGCGGCCAGCCGGCGCTGAACAGCGGCGATCAGGCCGACGCGCGGGCCATCGCACAGCAGGTGATTGAAGCTTTCGCCGGCTTCGACGCGGTGGTCGGCCCCTCGGGTTCGTGCATGGGCACGCTGCGCCAGGACTATCCGGCGATGTTCGCCGAGGACCCGGCCTGGCGCGCTCGCGCCGAGGATCTGTCGAGCCGCTCGCACGAGTTGCTGAGCTTCCTGGTCGATGTGCTGAAGGTCGAGCGCATCGGGCTTCGCCACGATGCGCGCGTCACCTATCACGACAGCTGTGCCGGCCTGCGGGAGATGGGCGTGAAGGCGCAGCCGCGCAAGCTGCTTGCCGGCGTGGTCGGGCTGGACCTGGTGGAGATGAAGGACACCGAGGTGTGCTGCGGTTTCGGCGGCACCTTCTGCATCAAGTACCCCGAGATCTCGACCAAGATGGTGGACGACAAGATCGCCAACATCGAGGCCAGCGGTGCCGGAACCGTGCTCGGCGGCGACCTGGGCTGCCTGCTGAACATCGCCGGTCGCATCCAGCGCCGCGGGCTGCCGATTCGCGTGATGCACACCGCCGAGCTGTTGGCAGGCATGGGCAACGAGCCTTCGATCGGCGAACCGGCCAAACGCTGATGCACGCACCGACCACCACCTTCGCCCAGCGCGTCTCGGTCGCCATCCTCGACAAGCGGCTGCAGGCCGCACTCGACCACGCCAGCGGCGGCTTCCTGAAGAAGCGCGCGGCGCTGGTCGAGGCGCTTCCCGAGTTCGAGGCTCTGCGCGAACGCGCGCGCGACATCAAGGACCACGTGCTGGCCAACCTGGACACCTACCTCGAACGCTACGAGGCCGAGGTCAAGCGCCAGGGCGGCCACGTGCACTGGGCGGCGACGGCCGAGGACGCGCGCGAGATCATCCTCGCGATCTGCCGCAAGGCGAACGCGAAGACCATCACCAAGGGCAAGTCCATGGTCAGCGAGGAGATCGGCCTGAACGAGGCGCTCGAAGCCGCCGGCCACGAGGTCATCGAGACCGACCTGGGCGAATACATCATCCAGCTTGCGAAGGAGCCGCCCAGCCACATCATCGTGCCGGCCGTGCACAAGACCAAGGCGCAGGTCGGCGACCTGTTCGACCTGCACCATCGGCCGCTGGGCTACACCAAGCACCTCACCGAGGTGAGCGAGATGGTCAACGAAGCACGGCAGGTGCTGCGTGGCCACTACTTCCGTGCCGACGTGGGCATCACCGGCGGCAACTTCCTCGTCGCCGAGACGGGTTCGAGCATCATCGTCACCAACGAAGGCAACGGCGACCTGACGCAAAGCCTGGCGCGGGTGCACATCGTCACCAGCGGCATCGAGCGCGTGGTGCCGACGCTCGATGACGCAACCACCTTCCTGCGTCTGCTGGCACGCAGTGCCACCGGGCAGGAGACCGAGACCTACACCACGCTGAGCACCGGCCCGAAGCGCGCCGGTGACCTCGACGGCCCCGAGGAATACCACGTGGTGCTGGTCGACAACGGCCGCTCGAAGATGCTGGGCGGGGCTTTCCGTGAGATGCTGCGCTGCATCCGCTGCGGCGCCTGCCTGAACCATTGCCCGGTCTACACGTCCATCGGCGGACATGCCTACGGCTGGGTCTATCCCGGGCCGATGGGCTCGGTGCTGACGCCGTTGATCAACGGCATCGACAAGGCCTACGACCTGCCCAACGCGTGCACGCTCAATGGCCGCTGCCAGACGGTGTGCCCGGTGAAGATCCCCTTGCCGGGTCTGCTGCGCGAGATCCGCCGCCAGCAGTTCGAACAGGGCATCACCCCGGGCGTGATTCGTGTGGCGCTGGAGGCTTGGGCTGTACTGGCCCGGCGCGCCGGGCTGTATCACCGGTTGATGCGCTTCAGCATCCCGCTGCTCAGCCGACTGGGCCGCAGGCGCGGCAGCCTCGGCTGGCTGCCCCTGGCCGGCGGCTGGACCGACACGCGCGACCTGCCGGCGCCGCAGGGCCGCACATTCCAGCAGGCCTGGAAAGCGCAGCGTGGAGCCCGTCGATGAGGCACGACGGCCGCGAACGCGTGCTGGCACAGATCCGCCAGTCGCTCGGCCGTACCGGTGCCAAACCGCTGCAGCCGCTGCCCGGCGCTGGCCCTCGCCCGGCCTACGAAGGCGATGTCGTCGAGCACTTCGTCGCCAAGATGCGCGAGAAGGCAGCGACGGTCGAGCCCTTGAATTCATTGGCCGATGTCGGCGCCGCGGTGCAGCGTTTCCTCGATCAGATGCATGCCCCCCCGCGGCTGCGCGCAGCGCGCGCACTGACTGACATCGCCTGGCCCGAGAGCCTGCAGGTCGAACACGGGGCGGCGCGGCGCGAGGACGTGAGCAGTGTCACGCCCTGCTTCGCCGCGCTGGCCGAATCCGGCGGCATCGTCACGCTGTCGGGGCCCGACACGCCGAGCACGCTGAACTTCGTGCCCGACAACCACATCGTGCTGGTGTACGCCACACAGGTGCAGCGCCACCTCGAGGACGTGTGGGCGCTGTGGCGCGCCAGTGGCCGGCCGATGCCACGTACCTTGAACATCATCTCCGGCCCATCGAGAACCGCCGATATCGAGCAGACCATCCAGCTCGGCGCCCACGGACCGCGGCGGCTGCACATCCTGCTGCTGCACGGCTGATCCGCCCTGCCCCGCGCATGGCCTCGCACAGCATCCCGCCAATCCAATGCCTGCTGACCTTCGAGGCGCTGGCGCGGCTGCGCAGCGCCGGCAGGGCTGCCGACGAGTTGTGCGTCACACCCAGCGCGGTCAGCCACCGCATCCGCCAGCTCGAATCGCAACTCGGCGTCAAGCTCTTCGGCCGCAGCGATTTCACGCTCACGGCCGACGGCGCGGCCTACCTGCAGTCGGTGCGCAGCGGCCTGGCTGCGCTGCGCGAGCTGCCTTTCGGCCAGCCGACCCAGGGGCGCACGCGACTGCGGGTGGCGATCACGCCGACCTTCTGCCGCGAGTTCGTGGTGCCGCGGCTGGAGCTGTTCCGCAACGCCTATCCGGAGATCGAGCTGATCCTGCAGGTGTCGATTCCGCTGCTCGACGTCACAGCCGAAGACGCCGACCTGGAAGTGCGCTTCGGCATCGGCGGTTACGCCGACCGCGAACACCGTCTGATCCTGCGCGAAGAGGTCACGCCCACTTGCAGCCCCGGTTTCATCCGCGACTACGGGCCCTTCAACGGCTTCGACAGCAGCGCCGAGATCGACCGCGCGCCGCTGGTCCGCAGCCCGCTCGAACCCTGGAGCAGTTGGTTCGCGCACATCGGCTTGGCGCGCAGCGAGCCCGCCGTGGGCGCGCAGTTCAACGACATGGGGCTGGTCTACGACGCGGCAGCCGGTGGCCTGGGCGTGGCCTTGTTGCGCCCGCGCCTGGGCAATGCCTGGCTGCAAAGCGGCCGGCTGGTGAGGCTGTCGCGGTACACCGCACCATCGCCGCACCACCACTACATCTGCTGGAAACCCGGCACCCTGGAGCGCTGGGAATGCGCCGCTTTCGCTGACTGGCTGGAACAGACATTGGCCTGAAGGCGATCCGAACAAAGAAATTTCTTCAACGCGGGAAGGACGAAAGATCAAACCGGCGCTGGCTACCGCTGGCACCATCAACGCGCTGATTCAACAAGTACACCAGGAGACAATAGCCATGACACTTGGCATGCAGGCACTGCTCGCCTTCACCCCGATCGGCCTGTCGGGCATCTTGCTGGTCGGCCTCGGCTGGCCGGCCAAACGGGCGATGCCCATCGTCTACATGGTCACCGCGGCGATCGCGCTGCTCGCCTGGGGCGTGAGCGCGAACCGAGTGCTGGCGGCCACGCTCGAAGGGCTGATCATCACGCTGCAGGTGCTGTGGATCATCTTCGGCGCGCTGCTGCTGCTGAACACGCTGAAGCACTCCGGCGGCATCGCCAGCATCCGCAGCGGCTTCGCCAGCATCAGCGCCGACAGGCGCGTGCAGGTGATCCTGATCGCCTGGCTGTTCGGCTCCTTTATCGAAGGCGCGTCGGGCTTCGGCACGCCAGCCGCAGTGGCCGCACCGCTGATGGTGGCAGTGGGCTTCCCGGCGCTGGCCGCGGTGATGTTCGGCATGATGATCCAGTCCACGCCGGTGTCCTTCGGCGCGGTTGGCACGCCGATGCTGGTGGGCGTGCAAGGCGGCCTGCAGCGCGAGGCGATGACCACCGCACTGCAGGCGCAGGGCAGTTCCTGGGGCGACTTCTTCCACGCCATCTACAGTCAGGTCGCGATCGGCCACGCCATCTGCGGCACGCTGATGCCACTGCTGCTGGTGATGTTCATGACGCGCTTCTTCGGCCGCAACCGCTCCTGGACCGAGGGCCTGGCGATCGCGCCATTCGCGCTGTTCGCCGCGCTCGCCTTCGTGATCCCCTATGCGTTGGCCGGTGTCTTCCTCGGGCCCGAGTTCCCGTCGCTGATCGGTGCATTGATCGGCCTGGGCATCGTGTCCTTCGCCGCCCGCGCCGGCTTCCTGGTGCCGAAGAAAAGCTGGGACTTCGCACCGCCGTCGGAATGGCCGAGCGACTGGATGGGTACGATCGAGATGAAGCTCGACCAGATCGGCACGCGCAAGATCCCGCCGCTGCTGGCCTGGTTCCCGTACCTGCTGCTGGCCGGCATCCTCGTGCTCAGCCGCACCTGGGCGCCGTTCAAGTCGATGCTCACCGGCGTCGCCTGGAGCACCAAGAACATCCTGGGCGAGGCCGGCATCAGCGGCAGCTTCCAGCCGCTGTACCTGCCCGGCGGCGTCCTGGTCTTCGTCTGCCTGGTGACCTTCGTGCTGCACCGAATGAAGCCGGCAGACCTCGGCGCGGCACTGAAGGAATCGACCGGCACGCTCCTCGGCGCGGGCTTCGTGCTGATCTTCACCGTGCCGATGGTGCGCATCATGATTCAGTCGGGCGTGAACACCAGCGAGCTGAAGAGCATGCCGATCGCGATGGCGCAATGGGTTGCGGCCTCGGTCGGCGACGTCTATCCGTTCTTCGCGCCGACGGTGGGTGCGATCGGCGCCTTTCTGGCCGGCTCGAACACGGTGTCCAACCTGATGCTGAGCCAGTACCAGTACAGCGTGGCGCAGGCGCTGGCGGTCAGCGGCGCGACGATGGTCGCGGCACAGTCGATCGGGGCCGCCGCCGGCAACATGATCGCCATCCACAACGTCGTCGCCGCCTCCGCCACCGTCGGGGTCATGGGCCGCGAGGGCCTGACGCTGCGCCGCACGGTGATCCCGACGATCTACTACTGCGCGCTTTCCGGCACGCTGACGATGCTGGCGGTCTACGTCTTCAAGGTCAGCGATCCGCTGCTCGGCGTGCCGCTGCCCTGAGCGCGCGACGGGAGCCATGATGCTGAGAGCGCCCTACGATCTGCTGCACCGCGAACTGCAGCCGCGCATTCCCGCCGAGAGGCTGATCACCGACCCGCTGCGTCTGCTGGCCTGGGGCACCGATGCCAGCTTCTACCGGCTGGTGCCGCAACTGGTCGTCGTCGTGGAAGATGAGGACGAGTTGCGCCTAGTGCTGCAGCGCTGCGCCGCGCACCGAACACCGCTGACCTTCCGCGCCGCCGGTACCAGCCTGTCGGGCCAGGCGCTGAGCGATTCGGTGCTGGTGATGCTTGGAGACGGCTGGCGCGGCATCCGCATCTCCGACGACGCCGCCAGCATCAGCCTGCAACCCGGCGTGATCGGTGCGGCGGCAAACCGCGCGCTGGCGCGCTTCGGTCGCAAGATCGGCCCCGACCCGGCGTCGATCGATGCGGCGATGATTGGCGGCATCGCCGCGAACAACGCCAGCGGCATGTGCTGCGGCACGGCGCAGAACAGTTACCAGACCCTTGCCGGCATGCGCGTGCTGCTGGCCGACGGCACGCTGCTGGACACGCGCGATGCACGCAGCCGCGCCGCCCTTGCCGCGTCGCACACCGAACTGCTGCAAGGCCTGGGCGAGTTGGGGCGGCGCACGCGGGAGGACACCACGCTGGCCGCTCGCATCCGCCACAAGTTCCGGCTGAAGAACACTACCGGCTACAGCCTGAACGCGCTGGTCGACTTCGAAGATCCGATCGACATGTTGGCGCACCTGCTGATCGGCTCGGAGGGTACGCTGGGCTTCATCAGCGAGATCACCTTCCAAACCGTCGAGGAGCACGCCCACAAGGCCAGTGCACTGGTTCTTTTCGACCAGCTGCGCAGCGCCTGCGCCGCGGTGACGGCGCTCAAGCCGATGCCGGTGTCCGCGGTGGAACTGCTCGATCGCGCGTCACTGCGTTCGGTGCAGCACCAAGCCGGCATGCCGCAGGCGCTGAGCGGCTTGCCCGACGATGCCGCGGCCCTGCTGATCGAAGTGCGCGCCGAGACGGCTGCCGCGCTGACCCTCAAGGTCGAGGCAGTCGCCGGCGTGCTGGCAGGCTTCGAGCTGAGCACGCCGCTGCGCTTCACCGCCGATGCGCTCGAGGCGGCCGCGCTGTGGAAGGTGCGCAAGGGCATGCTGCCCGAGGTGGCCGCGATGCGCGAGACCGGCACCACCGTTCTGATCGAGGACGTCGCCTTCCCTATCGAAAGGCTGGCCGAGGCGACGATGGCCCTGCAGCGGCTGCTGCGCGCGCACGGCTATGACGACGCGATCATCTTCGGCCATGCGTTGGAGGGCAACCTTCATTTCGTCTTCACGCAGGATTTCGGCTCCGCCGCCGAGGTGCAGCGCTACGGGCGCTTCATGGACGAGCTGTGCCGCATGGTGGTCAACGACTATGACGGATCGCTGAAGGCCGAACACGGCACCGGACGCAACATGGCGCCCTATGTCGAGCTGGAATGGGGCGCGACGGCGATGGCGGCGATGCGCCGCATCAAGGCGCTGTTCGACCCGTTCGGCCTGCTCAACCCGGGGGTGATCCTGAACGACGACCCGCAGTCGCACCTGAAAGACCTGAAGCCGCTGCCCGCCGTCGACGAGCTGGTCGACAAGTGCATGGAGTGTGGCTTTTGCGAACCGAAGTGTCCGTCGCGTGGCTTCACGCTGTCGCCGCGACAGCGCATCGTCGGATGGCGCGAGATCGCACGACTCGACGACAGTGGCGAATCACCCCAGCGCGCGGCAGAGATGAAGGCGCTGTACGACTTCCACGGCATCGACACCTGCGCGGCCTGCGGCCTGTGCGCCACAGCCTGCCCGGTGCACATTGAGACCGGGCTTCTGATCAAGGCACTGCGCGGTCGCCGCGCCGGAGCGGTGGCGAAGAAGCTCGCCGATGTGGCCGCGCGCCACTACGGCACGCTGACTACCGGCGTGCGCCTGGGACTGGGCGCCGCCGACCTGATGCACGGCGCGCTTGGAACGCGGCTGATGAAGAACTCGCTTGACGGTCTGCGCAAGGCCTCCGGCGGCAGGCTGCCGAAGTGGTCGCCGGCGCTGGCACGGCCGATTCACTTCGTGCCGAAACCGACCGCTCCGACCCGGCCCGAACGGCTGGTCTATTTCCCCAGCTGCGCGGCGCGCAACATGGGTGCACAGCGCGGGCACGACGGCGTGGAGATGCTGCCGAAGGTGGCCGAGCGCCTGTTCCAGCGCGCCGGCTTCGACGTGGTCTACCCCGACAGGCTGGCCGGGCTGTGCTGTGGTCAGCCTTTCGAGAGCAAGGGCCTGATGGACGAAGCCAATTTCAAGTCGGCGGAACTCGAAGCCGCGCTTGCCGAGGCCAGCGATGGCGGACGCTGGCCGATCGTCTTCGACACCAGCCCCTGCGCCTATCGCATGAAGAAGTTCGTCGCCGGCCGTTTGCCGCTGCACGACAGCATCGAGTTCGTGCACGACGCGTTGCTGCCTCGGCTGCAGCTGCAGCCGCAGGGCGACGCCGTGGCCATTCACCCCGTGTGCAGCGTGCGCAAGATGGGAACCGACGACAAGCTGATGGCCATCGCGGCGCGCTGCAGCCCACAGGTGGCGACGGTGGAACAGGTGCAGTGCTGCGGCTTCGCCGGCGAGCGCGGTTTCATGCGCCCGGAATTGAACGAACATGCGCTGCGGCACTTGAAAGGCGCACTGCCTGCGGGATGCCACCAGGGCTATTCCAGCAGCCGCACCTGCGAGATCGGACTGTCGGAGATTGCCGAGATTCCGTACCAGTCGATCCTGTACCTGGTCGAACGCTGCAGTCGCAGCCCGACCGCTTAGACCGCTGGTTCCGTGGCCGGCCGCTTCAGCGCGGCGGCGGAGGCAGCGCGAAGCGCGCGCGCTGCTCAGCGCGCTGGATCGCCGTGGACAGCTGAAGGTGCCGCGGGCTGCCCTCGGGGATTTGCGCCAGCAGCCGCGTCCAGTGCTTCACGGCCAGGACGAAGTCACCCGCTTCCCAGGCTGCACTGCCGGCCAGGTCCAGCGCCTGTGGCTGATCCGGGTCGATCGACAGTGCCTGTTCGATCAGTTCGAGGGGCTGCCCGGCCAGCGTGCCACCTTGCAGCATGCCACGCGCCTCGGCGTACTCGACCCAAATGGCCGCGTCGCGCGACGTCTTGGCACGGCCTTGCAAGGCGCGCTCGAAGGATGCCGCGGCAGCGTCGTAACGCTGCGCCTTCATCTCCATGCGGGCCTTCATGACCCAGGCGCGTGCGTCATCGGGCTGGCGCTGCAGGTGCTGCTGCAGTTCGGCCAGCACATGCTGTGTGGCCTTTTCGTCCAGCGCCTGGCCGCCCTCGCGCATCTGCGCCGACAACTCGGCGCGCCGCGGGTCGGCGGCGCCGGGCTCGCCGAGCAAGGCATACAGCCCCACGGCGACCAGCAGCACGGCGGCAGCGACAGCACCGATTCGCCAGCGCCCAGCTGCAGGCACGGCCATGGCCTGCACTGGCGCCGCGCCCTACTTGCTGACCAGCGCGATCGGCGTGGCCGTCGCCGGCGCGGCGCTGGTCTTCGGCGTCGCGGGCGTCGCGGGCGTCCCTGGCGCTCCCGGGGTCGCGGGCGCAGCCGGCGCAGCCATCGCCGCGCGCTTCTTGGTCATCGCCTCGTCGAGCAACTTGATGCCCGCCTGCGAAACCGCCATGCCCTTGTTGATCGAGGCCTCGAACTGCTGCGGGTTGTGGAAATGCGCGCCGTTGGTCGCCGACCACCACTCGTAATGGATGTGCGCCTCGGAATGCTTCAGCCGCACCTCGGCCAGCACGGCCGGGTCGACACCCATGTTCTGCGCGGCTTCGTACTTGTCGATCAGCCGTGTCAGCCAGAACTCGGCCTTGCGCATCTTGCCGGTCCACTTGTTCTTCAGCGAATCGATGGTGTAGACGGCCTGCTGCTCGGTCCAGGTCTTGTGGCAGGTCAGACAGGTTTGCTTGATGTAGTGCTTCGGCGAGGTCTGCCAGTGGGAGGTGTAGGTCTTGCCCGTCTTCGCGTCCTTGACCTTCGGCATGTGGCAGTCGTTGCACTCCACGCCGGCCTTTTGGTGCGTGCTGTTGTAGAAGGTCTCGACATCGGCGTGCTGGCCCTTCCAAAGCGTGGCGCCGGTGATGCCGTGCTTGAAGTCGCCGAACTTCAGGTCCGCATAGTGCTGCTGGATCTGGTCCACCGGCTTGAAGGGGAAGTGGTTGGTGCGCACGTCGGCCATGCCGATCGCCTGGCCGGTGGTCGGGTCGCTGCCGGGGTTGCAGTTGTATTCGACGTGGCACTGGCCGCACTGCAGCTTGGTGTCGTAGCGGCTGAGCAGCGCGATCTTGCGCGTGTAACCCCGCTCACCGAGATCCTTCACGTCGATCTTCGCGCCCTTCGGGTCCTTGTGCCATAGCGTGTCCTGCTCGGGTCGAGTCAGCGCCTGGATCAGCCCGTCGCGGATAACCCGCGGCTTGGCCGAATGCGGGTCGTGGCAGAAGTTGCAGTTCAGCGAATGGTTGACGTCCTTGACGAACTCGTTGACCTTCGACAACCGGCTCCACTTGACGTCGGACACCGGGTCGCCCATGTACGCCCAGTCGAGGATATGGTCGGAAGACTTGCACGACATGCACACCGGGTTGGCGGCCGCAGCGGTGCCGGGCTTGAAGGCCTTGTGGGGTTCGCCGGGGTATTCGTCGACCAGCACGTCCCAGATCTTGAAGTTGCCGCCCATGCGCGTCAGGCCTTCCTTGCCTTCCTTGTTCTGGAAGCGCCCGCCGAAGGCGCGGTCGACCACCACCTGGTCGTACAGGGCAAAGGCGTGCGATCGCGGCTCGTTGTGTTCCTTCGTGAAACCGTGCGGCATCAGGATCTTGTCCATCGCAGTGAACGTGGCGACGCTCTTCTCCTTGAAGGCCGTCTTGTCGGTGTTCATCGTGTACAGCGTGCGGTACTGGTTCTCGTGGCAGCTACCGCAACTGGCCGGATCCATATTCGTGGTCGGGCGGCCCTTGCCCTTGGCCTGGTGCGTTTCCAAGCCACCGTGGCAGGCGTTGCAGCCGACGCTGGCGTGCGGACTTCCCGCATGAAAGCCCTTGATCGCCTCGTGACACTCGTAGCAGTTGGCGGCGTCGAAGGCCGGCGCCTTGGCTGCAACCCGGGTGGCCGCAGCGGGTGCCTTGGCTGGCGCCTTCGCTGCTGCCTGCGCATAGGTTTCCGAGCCGACCAGCATCAGCGCCAGGGCCACCAGAAAGCCCGCCAAGGGAAATGCCCACCTCGAACGCCCCGACCTGCGCATCATCAGCTCCTCAACATCTTGGAATAGCGTGCACCACTCCCTGCATCAGCACGCCCCCTGATGGTGCATGGCCGGTAGTGGCAATCGCTTGACTCAGGTCAACCCCTGCCGACACGGGCAGTGAACCGAGGTGGTCGTGATCTGTTTCAGGCCCGGGTCACTGCGTGGCCATGCACGGCGGGCTTGCCCTGAGGGACGCGATGGCGCCGGTCCAGCAGCGCGAACACGCCGCCAAGCGCCATCAGCGCGCACCCGGCCCAGATCCAGGTGACGAAGGGCTTGTGATAGGTCCGTACCGTCCAGGCCCCCTGCCCGGCCGGGGCGCCGAGCGCGATGTAGACATCGCCGAACCAACTGCTGTGGATGGCGGCCTCGGTCATCGGCGAACCCGGCAGCGACAGGTAGACGCGCTTTTCCGGCCGCAGCGCGCCGGCCTCCCGGCCCTGGCTCAGCAGTTCGAATTGGCCTCGTTGCGCAGCATAGTTCGGGCCCGTCACCGTATCGACACCGTCGAAGCGCAATTCCCACGCGCCGACCTCGACCTTGCTCCCAGGGGTCATCAGCACGTCGGCTTCGGTCTGGTAGGCGCGCACCACCGTCACCCCGGCCACGAACACCGCCACGCCCAGGTGGGCCACGTGCATGCCCCACCAGCCGCGCGCTGGTTGCGACAGGCGCCGCCAGCCCGTGGCCGGCAACGTGCGCAGCCTGTCCACCACGGCGATCACCGTGGCCAGCGCCAGCCACACCGCCAGGAACAGCCCCATCGCCACCAGCGGCGACCAGCGCCCGCCCACGAAAGGCAACACGATGCCCAGCAGCAGCCCCGGCACCAGTGCCCAGCGCAGGCGCCACCACAGTTCCGGCAGTGGCGCGCTGCGCCAGCGCGCCAGCGGTGCGATGCCCATCAGGAACACCGCCGGCGCCATGATCGGCACGAACACGGTGTCGAAGTACGGCGGGCCCACCGACAAGCGCCCGAGGCCCAGCACCTCGACCAGCAGCGGATAGAAGGTGCCCAGCAGCACGGTCGCCGCCGCCACGGTGAGCAAACAGGTATTGGCCAGCAGCAGGCTCTCGCGCGACACCGCGTCGAAGCGCTGGGTACTGCCCATGCGGCCGGCGCGCAGTGCGAACAGGCCTAGCGAGCCGCCCACCACCGCAAGCAGCAAGGCCAGGATGAGGATGCCGCGCCGCGGATCCATCGCGAACGCGTGCACCGAGGTCAGCACACCCGAACGCACCAGGAAGGTCCCGAGCAGCGACAGCGCGAAGCACAGGATCGCTAGCAGCGCCGTCCATGGCATGAACAGGCCGCGCCGATCGGCGAGCGCCAACGCGTGCAGCAGCGCGGTGCCCAGCAGCCAGGGCATCAGCGCGGCGTTTTCCACCGGATCCCAGAACCACCAGCCGCCCCAACCCAGCTCGTAGTACGCCCACCAGCTGCCGAGCAGCACGCCCAGCGTGAGGAAGCACCACGCAGCCGCCGTCCAGGGCCGCGCCCGCCGCGCCCATCCCGCATCCGGCTGCGGCGCCAGCAGCGCCGCCATGGCAAAGGCGAAGGCAACCGAGAAGCCAACATAGCCCATGTACAGCAGCGGCGGGTGAAAGACCATGCCCGGGTCCTGCAGCAGCGGATTCAGGTCGCGCCCCTGCGCGGGCACCGGGAACAGCCGCAGAAAGGGGTTGGACGCGGCCAGCACGAAGACGACGAAGGCGGCCGTCAGCAAGCCGAGCACGCCCAACACGCGCGCCTGCACCGGCGCCGGCCACTGGCGGCCGAGCAGCGCCACCGCCAGCGTCCACAGCGACTGCATCAGCACCCACAGCAGCATCGATCCCTCGTGCGAACCCCAGGCCGCGGTGAAGCGGTATAGCGCCGGCAGCATCGAGTTGGAGTTCTCGGCCACGTTGCGCACCGAGAAGTCGTCCAGCATGAAGGAAAGTACCAGGCAGGCCCAGGCCAGCGCGACGCACGAAACCTGGGCCCATGCCAGCGGCCGGGCCAGCGCCATCCAGTCGGCACGTTGGCGCTGCGCGCCGAGCAGCGGCACGCTGCCGAGCAGCAGCGCCAGCAGCAGGGCCAGGATCAGGGCAAAGTGGCCGATCTCGGGAATCATCTCGTTGGCAGCGGGTGCATCAACCGAAAGCCGCGCAGCCTAACCCAGACCGCGCGCATCACAGGTGCCCGAGGTGCAGCGACAGGTTCCAAAGGTTGTGGCCGAGCACCGGCATCAGCAGGCTGCCGGTGCGCACGCGCAGCCACAGGAATAGCAGCGCCGCCGGCCACACGCCCAGCAGGGTGCCGAGTTGGACACCGTGCAGCAGGCCGAAGACGATCGTGACCACCAGCGAGCCACGGCCGAATTCCGCACCGGCCAGTCGGCGCCGTGCGACGAAGGCACGATCCAGCAGCGCCAGCAGCACGCCGCGAAACAGGATCTCCTCCACCAGTCCCGGCACGCTGGCCTGGTACAGCCAGGTCTGCAACGGCACGCCCGGCAGCCTGTAGCCCGACGCACGCGACAGCACCAGGTTCAACACCAGGGCAAGCCCCGTGACGGCCAGCGCTGGGCGCAGTGAGCCGCTTCGCTGCGCCCAGGTGAAGCCCATCTCGGCCCAGTCGATGCCCGCACGCTGCACCAGCATCCACGCCACCGCCAGCGTGGTGGCCAGCACGAGCAGCGGACCCGCCCCGTTCCATGGCCCGCCGATTCCGCCAAGGGGCAGCCAGACCGCAAGCTGCGGCACCAGCAGGGCCAGGGTCAGCGTCGCCAGGAAGGCCAGCAGCCATGCACGCGCCGCCGCGTGCCGGGCACCCGGGGCGACCAGCAGCACGGCAGCCAGCCAGGCCAACCATGGCGATGCGCCGGTCATGCCCGCAATCAGCCGCAGCCATGCGCCCGCAGCGCCGCCATGGCGTCGCGGTGTCGCCGCGATCGTGGCGCCGCAGTTGAATTGCCCATGCGCGAGAGGACGATGGCCGCAGGAAGCGGCAGCATAGCGGTGGCCGGCACAGCGCCGGTCGCTCCCGGGCGCTTGATTCTGTCCGGCACTTGATCCAGGACAAGACCCCTCACACCACGCGCCGAAGAATGCTTTTCATTGGAGGAACAACCATGTCCAGCACCACGCCCCGTCCCGCCCGCAAGGCCCGTCCCACGCGCGCGGCCGCTCCGCCACTGCCCGTGATGGAAAAGCTCGACGCCACCCACCGGCAGGTGATGGTGACGCTCGACCAGTTGCAGACGCTGGTCGATAGGCTCGAGGACGATGGCATCAACGACGAGACACGCGCCGCCGCGGCCGCGATCTGCCGCTTCTTCGACGATAGTGCTCGTGCCCATCACGCGGCAGAGGAAACGCATGTGTTTCCGGGGCTGCTCGCCGGCACCGACGTCGAACTGATCCAGCATGTGCGTCGCCTGCAGCAGGACCACGGCTGGCTGGAAGAAGACTGGCTCGAACTGCAGCCGCAGCTGAGTGCGCTGTCCGAGGGCTACAGCTGGTACGACCCTGCCTTTTTGCGAGCCGCGGTGCCGGTCTTCGCCCAGCTGTACCGCGACCACATCGCGCTGGAAGAAACCGTCGTCTATCCGGCCAGCCGGCGCGGCTGAGGCCGGGCCGGCCGCCCAGGCGCGCGTTGTGTGCGCGCATCGGTCGTGCCTGTCTGGAATCCTCGCGGCGATCGAAGGCAGCACAGCCCCAACGGCGTGGGCCTGAAAATGATGCGCAGGTGTCGGCTGCCGCCGACGCGCGGGATGCGAACATCAGCAACAACCATTCAGGAATTCCTCATGCGCAAGACACTTCTTCCCTTCGCCGCCGCAGTGGCGCTGGTGGCGGCTTCCGGAGCCCAGGCCCAGGTCTATGTCGGCGGCAATGGCGGCTGGTCGCGCATGAGTGTGGATTGCGCCGGCACCACGTCCTGCGAAAAGAACGGCACCGGTTACAAGGCCTATGTCGGCTACCGCTGGAGCAGCGGCTTCGCCGTTGAAGGCTTGTACATCGATTGGGGCAGGTCCAAGGCACAGGTCGCCGGCGACGAAGTGCTTCCCGTCAACCCTGACCAGCCGACGCTGTTGCGCGGCACCCCGCTGGCGGACGCGCCGACCTCCGACCCGATCAATGCCAACCTGGAAGGCAGCGGCTGGGGCCTGGGCTTGGCCTATTTCCTCGACTTCACGCCCAAGTTCAACGGCGTGGCACGGCTGGGGGCGATCGACAACACCGGCAAGCTGTCGGTCAGCGGCGGGCTGGGCAGCGGCACCTTCAGCGAAAAGGCCTTCCAGGCCTACTTCGGCTTCGGCCTCGCCTACAACGTGACGCCGAACTTCGCCGTCACCGCCGAAGCGGACTTCTCACGCCTGAAGTACGGCGCCGAAGGCGTGACCGACACCACCAGGCTTCAGATGTACACCTTCGGTCTGCGCTACAGCTTCTGAGCCGAAGCAAGCCGGGTCGGACCGCGTGCAACGCGCTCGAAGAGCGCGGTGCGTGGCCCGAATGGCGTGGGGCGGAGCTCGACGCCGGTCGAAGGACGTGTGCCGGCCCTGCTTGAGGCCGGGCCGTACCCGCCACCGTATTGAGCCCGGTCAAGGCTGCGGCAGACCTGCTGCCGACATACTGGCATGCGGAGATGCTTGCCGCGTCGATGCAGTGCCATTGTGCAGAGGGTCAGGGCCGTGAACCGAGACGCCACGCCTGTATCAGCCGACGACCCAGCCGGCTGTGCCATCGCCACGGTATTGCGTGCCGAGAGCGCGGCGCGGCAGGACATCGCACAGGCCGAGCAGCAGGCCGAGCAAATCGTCGATGACGCGCGCACGCATGCCCGCGCGCTGGCCGATCGCACCGAGCGCCGCATCCGCACCGTGGTGTCGGCGTTCGCGGCGGAACTCGACACCCGTCTGGCCGAGATCGCTGCCGAAGCCGAGCGCATGGCCATGCCGCAAGCGCCGAGCGCGGCCGAGATCGCGGCGCTGCGAAGCGCGGTGGCATCACTGGCGCGGGAAATCGCCGGGGGCAAGCCATGATCGACAGCGGCAGCCTCGAGCTGATGCAGGCACGCGTGCAATCCCGGCACGGCCAGCGCCTTGGCGATGTCGAATGGCAGGCGCTGCAGAACACACGCGACTTCGGTGCACTGTTGGCCGCCGCGCGTGAGACGACGCTGCGGCCATGGCTGGCCGGCCTGACGCCGGACGTCGGCGCGGCGCGCATCGAGGCCGTGCTGCGCCGCCAATGGGGGGCCACCGTCGACGAAGTTCGCGGCTGGATGCCGGCCGCGTGGCACGCCGCGCTGGCGTGGTGCGCGGTGTTGCCGGACCTGCCGGCGCTGCAGCACCTGGCCCGCGGTGGCACCGTCCAACGCGACCGCTTCGACGATGCCGGGTGGCGGGCCCTGGCGAGTGCGGCGCCGGCCGAGCGCGGCTCGGTCGTCGCCACCAGCCGCTGGGCCGCACTGGCCGCCGCCTGGTCCACACCGGAAACGCTGGGCCAAGCTTGGCTGGCCGAGTGGCAGCGCCGCGCACCGGCGCAGCGCGGCGACCACGCGGCCGGCTGGCTCGGGTCGACGAATGCGTTGCGCGCCCACGTTCAGACCTTCGCCGCGGCGCCAGCCGGCACCGGCGAAGCGTTGCGGCAGGACCTGCGCGGGCGACTGCGCCTGCTGCTGCGCCGCACCACACTGCAGCCGGCGCTGGCCGTCGTCCATCTCGCGCTGTGCGCGCTCGACCTCGAACGGCTGCGCGGCGAGTTGCTGCGCCGCTCGCTGTTCGTTCCAGCCAAGGTGGCGTGATGCTGCGTCCCCGCCCGACCCGCTGGTTCGAGATCCTGGCCGCTCGCGACGACGCGACACTGGTGCTCGAGGCGCTTGCCCGCACCGGTGCGGTCGAGATCGAGGCGCGCGACGGCGCGGCCACGCCGGCCGAACCGGCGGCGGTGATGCCGCTACTGGCGCAGTTCGACGAACTGTCCGCGCGCTACCGCGCGTACTGGCCGGATGCCGCCGCCTGCCGCCCCTCGGCGTTCCCGCAAGCACCGTTGTCCACCTTGGAGCAGGCGCTGGAACGATTGCGCGCCTGGTCAGCCGAAGCCGAGTCGCTGATCCGCTCGGTGCAAGGCAATGAGGCCACCACGGCCGAATTGCAGCTTTGGCGACAGGTGCTCGATCGATGGCCGAACGACAACGGCCTGCCGCGCGAACTGGCCCGCGCCGGTCCGCTGCTCGCAGCGCGCTTGTGCGTGTTGCCGGCCGGCGTCGAGCCTGCCGATGTGCTGGGCGCGGCCGGCCCCGGGATCGAGTTGTTGCATTGCACGCTGCCCGCCGAGGATCGATGCCACATGCTGGTGGCAGGGCGGAGCGAAGCCCTGCAGGCGCTTGGGCAGCGCGTCGCCAGCGCCAAGGGCAGCATGCATGCCCCACCCGCGTGGCTGCACGCCGAACGCAACGACAATCGCACCGAAATCGACCGGCGCCTGAACGACGCAGCGCAGGCGCGCGCCATGCTGGACGCGCAATTGCAGGCGCTGGCGCAGCGCCATGCACTGGCCCGCACGCTGGGCGACGCCCATCGCGTGCGGTGGCTGCTGAACAACGTCCAGAGGCTCGAATCGGGCGGGCTGTTCTGCTGGATCACCGGTTGGTCCAGCGACCCGCAGGGCCAGGCACTCTCGCAAGCGCTGCAACACAGTGGCGCAAGAGCGTTGCTGCACCTTGCCGTGGCGCCCCCCCAGGCCCACGCGCCGCTGCTGCTGCACAACCCGCCCTGGGCGCGCCCTTTCGAGATCTTCAGCCGCGCACTGGGCATGCCCGCGGCCAGCGAGGCCGACCCGACACCGCTGCTGGCGATCGTCGTGCCGCTGATGTTCGGCTACATGTTCGGCGACGTCGGCCAGGGCCTGCTCATCTCCGCAGTGGCGTGGTGGCTGCGCGATCGTTTCCCGATCGCACGCCTGCTGTTCGTGGGCGGACTGTCGGCCGCCGCCTTCGGGCTGCTGTTCGGCAGCGTCTTCAGCCTGCATGGCCTGCTGCCGGCACTGTGGCTGCACCCGCTCGAGCAGCCGCTGGCGGTGCTGCTTGCGCCACTGCTGGGCGGCGCGGTGCTGCTGACGCTGGGGCTGGCGCTGGACGCACTGGCGGCGTGGTGGCGGGGCGAATGGCAGCGTTGGGCGCTGGGCGATGCGGCGCTGCTTGTCGTGTACCTGGGCTTGCTGGCCGCCTTCGTCTGGCCTGTGGGCCTGTGGGTCGCGGCCGCCGGCGCGCTGCACTTCTGCATCGGACATGCGGTGCTGGCGCGGCGCGCCGCGGCAGCCGTGGCTGCGATCGGCGAATTGGTCGAAAAGAGCGTGCAGATCATGATCAACACCCTGTCCTTCGCCCGTGTCGGCGCCTTCGCGCTGGCACATGCAGGGCTGTCGTCGGCCATCATCGCGCTGCTCGACGCAGCCGGAAATCCCGCCGTGCAGGCGCTGGTGCTGGTGCTTGGCAATGCCGTGATCATCGTGCTCGAGGTCATGGTGGTGTCGATCCAGACCACCCGGCTCGTGCTCTTCGAATTCTTCACCCGCTTCATGCAAGGCCGCGGGCGCGCATTCCGACCGCTGCCGCCACCACCCTTCAGCTATCAGGAGAACTGAATGAACAACCGCCTCGGCGTTGCCATCGCATGGCTCACCTTCTGCCTGTTGCTGGCCGTCGCCGGCACGGCCCTGCTGCTGTGGCCGGCCGGGGCGCTGGCCGCCGACGCGCCCGGTGCGACACGTGCCGCCATCGACAGCAGCTGGGTCTTCGTCGGTGCCGCCCTGGCGACGGGGTTGTCCTCGCTGGGCGCTGGCTTCGCGGTGGCCAAGGTCGGCACCGCGGCAGTCGGCGCACTCGCCGAGAAGCCCGACCTTTTCGGGCGGCTGCTGATCTTCATCGGTCTGGCCGAGGGTATCGCGATCTACGGCCTGATCGTGTCGATCCTGATGCTCAACCGGCTCGGCTGATGGCAGCGCTGGTCTATCTGGGCGACGCGGTCAGCGCAGCAGGCTGGCGGCTGGCGGGCGCGACGGTGCAATGCCCGGCCACTGGCGAAGAAGCAGCCGCGCTGGACGCGGCATGCCAGCAGGCCGCGCTGGTGCTGGTGTCGGCAGCGGTGGCAGCAGGCATTGCGTCGCCGGTGCTGCGTGATGCCCTGTCGGCGCCGCAGCCGTTGGTATTGTTGGTCCCCGACCTGAGGGGGCAGGCCGCGGTGCCGGATCTGGCAGCTCGACTTCTCGCGCAGCTGGGGCTTGAGCCGTGAATCTGGAGCAGCAGA
>Ga0316188_10000028_pt1 | contig 40365 bp, 31 predicted proteins | sample Phiworburrow1_MG_FD_204933 | JGI IMG/M metagenome (GOLD analysis project Ga0316188, IMG submission 204933) | Coastal sediment microbial communities from Maine, United States - Phippsburg worm burrow 1 | ecosystem: Environmental > Aquatic > Marine > Coastal > Sediment | place: USA: Maine... | reverse complement strand
GTGTCGAACTTGCGTGCCTCGGCGTGGGCCTGGGCCTTGTCCAGCCACACCAGCATGTTGCCGAGCATGCGTGTGAACACCGGTGCGCTGGCCGAATGCATCGAAATACTCATGGTCGAGTCCTTGGGGGATGAGCGGAGCGGGAGCGCATCGTAGCGCCGGCCGCCGCGATGCGTGCGGCAGTGCAGAATGGGCGGCCCATGAACATCATCATCCTCGACGACTACCAGGACGCGGTGCGAAAGCTGAAGTGCGCTTCACGCCTGGACGCGCTCAACGCCAAGGTCTTCACCAACACCGTCAAGGGCATCGGCCAGCTGTCGGTGCGGCTGCGCGACGCCGACGTACTGGTGCTGATCCGCGAGCGCACGCACTTCCCGAAGCAGCTGCTTGAAAAGCTGCCCAAGCTGAAACTGATCTCGCAGACCGGCCGTATCGGAGCGCACATCGACGTCGATGCCTGCACCCGCTTGGGCATTGCCGTGGCCGAAGGCGTCGGTTCGCCGGTGGCGGCAGCCGAGCTGACCTGGGCGCTGATCATGGCGTCGATGCGCCGTCTGCCTCAGTACATCGGCAACCTGAAGCACGGTGCCTGGCAGCAATCGGGCCTCAAGGCGGCGTCGATGCCACCGAACTTCGGCATCGGGCTGGTGCTCGAAGGGCGGCGCCTGGGCGTGTGGGGCTACGGCAAGATCGGCCAGCGCGTGGCCGGCTATGGCCGCGCCTTCGGCATGCAGGTCAGCATCTGGGGCAGCGAAGGGTCGCGCGCGAAAGCCGTGGCTGACGGCTACCGGGCGGCCGCTTCCTGCGAGGAATTCTTCGAAAGCTGCGACGTGCTCAGCTTGCACCTGCGCCTGAGCGAACGCACGCGCGGCGTTGTCCGGCTGGACGACCTATCGCGGATGAAACCCACCGCGCTGTTCGTCAACACCTCGCGCGCCGAATTGGTGGAAGAGCACGCGCTGGTTTCGGCGCTGAACCGCGGCCGCCCAGGCATGGCGGCGATCGACGTGTTCGAGAGCGAGCCGATCCTGCAGGGGCACCCTCTGCTACGGCTGGAGAACGCGGTGTGCACGCCGCACATCGGCTACGTCGAGCAGGACAGCTACGAGCTGTACTTCACCGCGGCCTTCGACAACGTGCTGAACTTCATCGCCAACAACCCGACGAACATCGTCAACCCCGAGGCGATGAAGGTGCTGCGCTGAACGCACCGGCGGCGCACCCTCACGCACGCTGGGCGCTGCTGTTCGGCAACTTCGCCATCGGCAGCGGTGTGATGGTCACCGCCGGCGTGCTCAACGACCTGGTGCGCTCGCTGCAGGTCTCGGTGGCCCTGGGCGGACAACTGGTGGGTGCGGCGGCGGTGGTCATGGCCTTCGGCTCGCCATTGCTGGCCGCGCTGTTCTCGGGCTGGGACCGGCGCCGTCTGCTGGTGCTCGCACTGCTTTGGTACGCCGCGGGGCACGCCATCAGCGCATTGATGCCGAGTTACGCCGCACTGCTGCCGGTGCGCTGCCTGTGCATGCTGGGTGCGGCGGCCTTCACGCCGCAGGCGGCATCGGCGATCAGCGAGCTGGCGCCGCCGGGCGAACGCGGCCGCGCCATCACCTTCATCTTCCTCGGCTGGTCGCTGGCCTCGGTGCTGGGCATGCCGATGGCGGCGTACATCGGCGAAAGCGCCGGCTGGCGCTGGGCCTTCGCCGCGGTGGCGCTTCTGGCCGCGCTGGCAGCACTCGGCGTGTGGCGCGCGCTGCCTTCGGGCATCCGTCCGTCGGCACTGTCCCGCGCCGACTGGCGCCAGGTGCTCACCCACCCGCTGCTGATGCTGATCGTCGCCGTCACGGCCCTGAGCAGCGCCGGCCAGTTCACGCTGTTCAGCTACTTCGCTCCCTACTACAGCCAGGTGCTTGGCGCCAGCGCGGCGCAGATCAGCCTGCTGTTCCTGTGGTTCGGTGCGATCGGGCTGGCCGGCAACGTGCTGCTCACCCGCGTCATCGATCGCATCGGTGCGGCCACGGCAGTGGCCGTCACGCTGGCTTGCATGGCGTTGTCGCTGCTGAGCTGGCCGCTGGCGGTGGGCATGGCCAGTGCGCTGCTGGTCACCGCGCCATGGGCGCTGGGCTGCTTCTCGTCCAACTCCGCGCAGCAGGCGCGGCTGGCACTGGCGGCTCCAGCGCTGGCCACGGCGCTGATTTCGCTGAATTCGTCGGCGATGTACCTCGGCCAGTTCGCTGGCGCGGCCAGCGGGGGCGCCATCATCGCCGCTGGCGGCTTCGGCGGCCTGAGCTGGGTAGCCACCGGCTGGATGCTGGCGGCGCTGGCGACCAGCGTTTGGGTGGCATGGCGCATGCGCGCCGGCAAACATGTCTGAGGCGCCCGGCCCGCTGCGAAGGCCCGACACGGTGGGCCAAGTCTTCCGCGTCTTCAACCGCATGGCGCTGCAGGGCTTCGGGGGCGTGCTGGCGGTCGCGCAGCGCGAACTGGTCGAGCGCGAGGGCTGGCTCAGCCGCGAGCAGTTCTTGCAGACGCTGTCGCTTGGCCAGGTGCTGCCTGGGCCGAACCTCGTCAACATGGCGCTGATGATCGGCGACCGCTTCTTTGGTTGGCGCGGCGCTGCCGCGGCACTGGCCGGCATGCTGTGCGTGCCGCTGGCGATCGTGCTGCTGCTGGCCGCTTTGTACGGGCAGTTCATGCACCTGCCGGTGGTGGCCGGCGCGCTGCGCGGCATGGGCGCGGTAGCTGCCGGGCTGGTCATCGCCACCGCGCTGAAGCTGGTCGGCACGCTGCGCGGCAATGTGCTCGGCTGGCGCCTCGGCGCTTTGCTGGCTTTGTTGACGCTGCTGGGCATCGGCGCGTTGCGCTGGCCGATGGTCGGCGTGGTTCTCGGCCTGGGCACGATCTCGGTGATATTGGCCTGGCGCAGGCTGCGCGCATGAGCGCACTGTTCTTCGGACCCCATGGTCTTGCCGCCGGGGTACTGCTCGACCTGTTCCTGCACTTCGGCATGCTGTCGCTGCTGGCCATCGGCGGGGCCATCACCACCGCGCCCGACATGCAGCGCTACGTGGTCGGCGAGCGCGGCTGGATCGACGATCTGCAGTTCACCGCGTCGGTGGCCATCGCTCAAGCCGCGCCGGGCCCGAACCTGCTGTTCGTGGCGGTGGTCGGCTGGAACATCGCCGGGCTGACCGGGGTGGCGGCGACGCTATTCGGCAGCCTGCTGCCATCGACGACGCTGGCGCTGGCCGCCACGCGCTACAACGAGCAGCGGCGCGACTCGCGCTTCGTTCGCGCCTTCACGGCAGGGCTAGCACCGCTGACGCTGGGTCTGCTGCTGGCCACGGGATGGATCCTGACGGAGCCGATCCGCGACCACCTGGGCGCAATGCTGCTTGTACCGTTGACCGTGGTCGCGCTGCTGAAGACCCGGCTCAGCCCGGTGTGGCTGGTGGCGGCCGGCGCCCTGGCCGGAGCATTGGGGCTGGCGGGATGAGACGTAAGGTGGCCTTATGAGCGACCGTCGTCCGGCCCGGGCGCTGCATCCCGGCTTGAGCCTTGTAGCACGACCAAGCCGACCACAGCCACTCCGGCCGCCTACAAGACCCATCGGCGGCGGTGCAGTGCCGCTGCGTCAGCGGGTGCCGAAGATCTTGTCGCCGGCGTCGCCCAGCCCGGGGATGATGTAGCCCACCTCGTTCAGGTGGCTGTCGATTGCCGCGGTCCAGCAGCGCACGTCGGGGTGAGCCGCATGCAGCGCTGCGATGCCCTCGGGCGCAGCCACCAGCACCAGTGCGCGGATGTCCTTGCAACCCCGGCTCTTCAGCAACGCCACCGTCGCGATCATCGAGCCGGCGGTGGCCAGCATCGGGTCGAGGATCAGCGCGCTGCGTTCGTCCAGGTGGCCGACGAAACGCTCGAAGTACTGCTCCGGCTGCAGCGTCTCGTGGTTGCGGCTGACACCGACCACACTGACCTTCGCATTCGGGATCATGTCGAGCACGCCGTCGAGCATGCCCAGCCCGGCGCGCAGGATCGGCACCACCGTCACCTTTCGCCCGGCGATACGCTGCACCGCCGTCGGCCCGCTCCAGGCCTGCACGGTGGCGGCTTCCAGCGGCAAGTCGGCCGTGGCCTCGTAAGCCAGCAGCCGCGCCAGCTCGTTCGTCAGCTCGCGAAACTTCTTGGTCGAGATGTCGTGCTCGCGCAGCAGACCGACCTTGTGCCTGATCAGCGGATGCTTGACTTCGATGACCGACACACGGGCTCCTTCGACCTCAGCGCCGCTGGCGCAAGGCCTCGTACAGGCAAACGCCGCTGGCCACCGACACATTGAGGCTCTCGACCGCGCCGTGCATCGGAATGCGCACCAGCTGGTCGCAGGTCTTGCGAGTCAGCTGGCGAAGCCCCTTGCCTTCGGCGCCCAGCACCATCGCCAGCGGACCCGACAGGTCCGCCTCGTAGTGCGTGATCGGCGCGTCGTCGCTGGTCCCGACGATACGGATGTCACGCTCTTTCAACTCGTTCAGGGTGCGCGCTAGGTTGGTGACCATGAGGTAGGGCACTGTCTCGGCCGCACCGCTGGCCACCTTGGCCACGGTGGCGTTCAGGCCCACCGCGTGGTCCTTCGGCGCGATCACCACATGCACGCCGGCGCCGTCGGCCACGCGCAGGCAAGCACCCAGGTTGTGCGGGTCGGTCACGCCATCCAGCACCAGCAGCAGCGGCGGGCCTTCGACGGCATCGAGCAGGTCGTCCAGTGAATGGGTCTGCGGCAGCGGCGTGACGCGCGCCACCACACCCTGGTGGCGCGGCGTGCCGGCCATCTGCGTCAGCCGCGCATCGTCGCTGTCGACCAGTCGCACGTGGGCGGCCCGGGCGCGCTCGATCAGCTGGCGCATGCGCTGGTCGCGCCGCGACGCGTCGACATGCACTTCACCGACCGATGCGGGCGCCGTCTTCAGGCGCACGCCCACCGCATGGAAACCGAACAGCAGCTTGGAACTCATCCGGGCATTGTCGCCGTGCCACGGTGCACTTCGGATTCGCCATGCCGGGCCAGCAGTTCCATCAGCTTCTTGCGGATCAGCATGCCCGGGCGGTCACTGTCCATCGAGTACTCGACGCCGCGGCGTCGCGTGTCCACCAGCGCGTCGGGGTCGGTGGATTCGAGGATGTCCTTGTCCTCGCGCGTGATCACGTGGTCGAACTCGACCAGCATCGCCTCGGGGCAGTCGGCTTCGGTGTCGTTGCGGAACAGCCACTGCACCAGCTGGATGTTTGCATCGTCGATGGGCGTGAAGCAGTTGATGATGACGTGGCGCACGCCCGGCTTGCCGGGGGCCGCGGGGTACTCGATGTCCAGCCGGCGCGAAAACGGCAGGTAGTAGGCGTTGCGCATGTGCCGCGTGGTGATCGGGTCGTCCAGGCCGGTGACACGCCGGTAGGCCGGTGGATTGGCGGCCTGGATGATGGTCTCGGCATAAAAGCCGTGCGCCTGTTCCACCAGTTCGTACTTGCTCGGCTTGGGCTGGTCAGCGACGCCGAAGGTGGCGCGGTGCACGAAGCTGAAGTGGCTGTTGTCGAAGCTGTTCTCCAACGCGCGCAGCGGGCTTGTGGCCCAGCGCTCGTAGAACTGGAAGATGGTGCGCCATCCCGGTGCGTCGAACTCGGGCATGTCCGGGATCGGCGCGATCGGCTCGTCCAGCGCCACCCAGGCATAGCCGTACCTGGCCTCACAGCGGTAGGCCGGTGTGCAGTACTCGGCCGGGATCGTGCGGCCCTCGTCGTACTGCGGGATGCGCACCACCTTACCGGTGCCGTCATAGGTCCAGCCGTGGTAGCCGCATTCGAGCCTGCCTGCCACGCAGCGGCCCTTGCTGAGCTTGGCGGTGCGGTGGCAGCAGCGGTCCTGCAGCGCGGCGGGTTCGCCCTTCTCGTCCAGGAACAGCACGATCTTCTCGCCCAGCAGCATGAAGGGCTGCGGCACTTCGTCCTGCAGGCTGGACAGCGGCACGGTGGCGTGCCAGAACCTGCGGAAGACCCTTTGTTGGCTGGTCAGCATGGAAAGCCTCGCTCGATGAAGTGTGGGGTTGCCGCACTGGCGCGGCGCTTCAGAGCAATTTCCGGCTGCCTGTGCACCAGGTCAGTGAACGCTTCTACTCGCTGACGAATGCTAGCAGGGGGCGTGCCACGTCCCGCAGCGTGAGTGCCATGCGCCATCCGGTGAATGGGATCTGGGGCGATCGCCGTAGCCATCGAGGCCCGCCCGTTCCCCGCCGGTGCAGTGTCCGGCCAACCGCGCCGAGGCCTTCACGGCTTGCAGAGCCCGTAGCTGGGCCGGCGAATCACCGGAATACTTCGAACGCTGTTTCCACGCCGCATTTGCGGCTTTCAGAGCCGATCGCGGCCTTCGATTTTGCGGTGCCGGTCAGGCTTGGAGCAGCTACAGATTGCGTCGCTGTTCGCGCCTCAGCCCGCCGCCGAGGACGATTCCAGCGCCGCCTTGTACACGGACTGCAGCGGCTGCGCGAACACGCGCCGCAGCATCGGCTCGAACTCGGTGATCGGCAGCGTCGCACGCTGCGGGTCGAAGGCCGGGTTGTCGTACAGCGCGATGAACTCCTCGGTACGCGCGTAGTGCTCGTGGCCCTTGAACATGTCGCGCATGTCGCGGTTCATGCCCAGGTGGTGGAAGAAGTTGTAGCCCTGGAAGATGCCGTGGTTCTGGACCATCCAGTGGTTGGCCTCGCTGACGAAGGGCTTGAGGATGGCCGCAGCGATGTCCGGGTGGTTGTAGCAACCCAGCGTGTCGCCGATGTCGTGCAGCAACGCACACACCACGTACTGCTCGTCGCGGCCGTCGCGCAACGCCAGCGTTGCGGTCTGCAGGCAGTGGCTGTAGCGGTCGATCGGGAAGCCGCCGTAGTCGCCGTCGAGCAGCTTCAGGTGCGCCAGGATGCGGTCGGGCAGGCTCTTGCTGAAGCGCTGGAACTCGCCGGCGATCAGTTGCCAGTCGGCAGCCGTGCTCTGGTCCATGCGGGTGAAGTTGGCGCGGTCGTTCATCGTCGGTCTCCATCGTCCAAGGTGGGCACGAAAAGCTGCATCGCCTGTTCGGTCAGCTCGTCCAGCGAAGCGCCCTTCTTCGGTTTGTACCACTGCACCGACCAGTTCAGCGCGCCCAGGAACATCAGCCGGGCCAGGTGCACATCGGCCTGGATGTGTCCGGCCTCGCACAGCGATCGCAGCGCACCCGCCCAGCAGGCTTCGTAGTCGCGCTGCAGCTTCGCGATGGCGGCGCGCTGCGTCGCCGTGAGCGAGCGCCACTCGTACAGCATCACCGGCACGAAGTCGCTGCCTGGGCCGAGCAGGATGTCGAAGTGCGCTCGCACCAGCTTGCGCAACTGCTGCGGCACCGGCACGCCGGCCACCGCTTCGGCCTGACGCTGCAGCGCGGCGCGCATGCCCTGCTCCATCACCGCGAACAGCAGCGCGGCCTTGCTGTCGAAATGATAGAAGGGCGAGCCCGCGCGCATGCCCGCGGCGGTTGCAATGTCGCGCGTGGTGGTGGCGGCGAATCCCTTGCGCCGGAACAGCCGCGCCGCGGCATGCAGCAGTTCCTGACGGCGGTTGCCCTCGTCCAGCGCCTCGGGCGCCTTGCGCGGCCGCCCACGCGGCCGACGCAGTGCAGTGGCCGAAGGCGTCGCAGCGGGCATCAACGCCCGCCCAGGCCCATCGAGCGGCTGATCACCTCTTTCATGATCTCGTTGGTGCCTCCGTAGATGCGCTGCACGCGGGCGTCCGCATAGGCGCGCGCGATCGGGTATTCCCACATGTAGCCGTAGCCACCGTACAGCTGCACGCACTCGTCGATGACCTTGCACTGCAGGTCGCTGCACCAGTACTTGGCCATCGACGCAGTCGCCGTATCGAGCTTGCCGGCCAGCAGCAGCTGCATGCACTGGTCGACGAAGATCCGCGCCACCTGCACCTCGGTCTGCATCTCGGCGAGCTTGTAGCGCGTATTCTGGAAGGCCCCAACGGCCTGGCCGAAGACCTTGCGCTCCTTCACGTAGGCCAGCGTGCCATCGATCGAAGCCTGCGCGCTAGCAACCGCGCCGATGGCGATCTGCAGCCGCTCCCACGGCAGTTGCTCCATCAGGCAGATGAAACCGCGGTTTTCCTGCGCATCGCCGCCGAGCAGATTCTCGACCGGCACGCGCACGTCAGTGAAGAACAGCTCCGATGTGTCCTGCGCCTTCAGCCCCACCTTCTTCAGCCGCTTGCCGCGCTCGAAGCCCGGCATGCCGCGCTCCACCAGCAGCAGGCTGGTGCCCTTGGCGCCTGCGTCGGGATTGGTCTTCGCGACGACGATCACCAGGTCGGCATGCCAGCCGTTGGTGATGAAGGTCTTGGAACCGTTCAGTACGTAGTGGTCGCCGCGGCGGATGGCCGTGCTCTTCACCCCCTGCAGATCCGAGCCCGCGGCCGGCTCGCTCATCGCGATCGCGCCGACGATCTCTCCGCTGGCCATCTTCGGCAGGTACTTCGCCTTCTGCGCCTCGGTGCCGTAGTGCAGGATGTACGGCGCGATGATCTCGGTGTGTAAGCCGTAGCCGATGCCGCTGTAGCCGGCGGCGGAAAGCTCCTCCATCTGCAGCATCGAGTACAGCTTGTCGGCGCCGGCGCCACCGTAGGACTCGGGCATCGTCATGCACAGAAAGCCGTTGGCGCCGGCCTTGTGCCAGACCTCGCGATCGACATACCCTTGCTCCTCCCACGCGGCGTGGAAGGGGGCGATCTCCTTGTCCATGAAGCGACGAAAGCTGTCGCGGAAGGCTTCGTGGTCGGCGTTGAACAGCGTTCGTTCGATCATGGTGACGGCTCCAGACGGATTTTCGAAAAGCGCTTGCTTGGTGATAAGTCTAGCCCAGCGTCGTGCGACACGTTCGCTGCCGGCAGAATGCAGGCACCCCTGCGACATCCGCGCCCCGCGCGGCTCGCGTCATTCAGGTGCTGGCTATCTTCAGGGCCTGGGTGCGCAGCCGTTGATCCCGTCTCAACGCTGCTGACGCCACTGCACGTAGCGCGCGGCCAGCCGCTCGAGCAGCGGCAGCGGCGCGTCGTCCGCCGGCCCGTGCAGGTCCAGCGGGGCGCCGCCAGCCCGGTACATGCCGGCGAACATGTCGAGCACTCGGCTTTTGACCATGCCGCGCAGCGGCAGGTGGGCCATCATGCCGTAGGTGGCCGCGCCGCCCTTGCGTGCCAGGCTCGGGTCGGCCTTGACTGTGGCCACCGCCGCGCGCAGGTCGCTCAGGTAGTCGTCCACCACCGCCAGGTGCTGCGCGGTGATCATCGCGTGCAGCCCGTCGGGCGACTGCAGCCGGTTGACGTGCCAGCCCCGGGCGTCCATCTGGTCACCGACGGCGAAGATGTTGACCTCGGGCGTTGTCGAACCATAGGCCAGCAGCGGGCCGAGCGGATCGCCCAGCACGCACAGCTCGGGCATCGCCTCGATGCCCGCACGCAGGCCGTCGAAGGCCATGCTCGTCAGGTTGGCCAGGTCGCGGTAGCCGTCGATGCCGAAGTGCTGCAGCGCCGCCCAGGCCGCGGCATACGCACCGCCCGGCCGCGTGCCCAGCAGCGCCGGCGATGCGAAGACGCCGCCCGGCCAGTCCTCGTAGACGAACATCTGGTGCTTCAGCAGGTCGAGATTGCGATAGGTGATGGTCGAGGCGCCCTTGGCCGCGAAGCCGTACTTGTGCAGGTCGGCGGAAATCGATGTCACGCCCGGCACCCGCCAGTCCCACAACGGCAGCTCGATGCCGTTCATCGCCATGAACGGCAGGATGAAGCCGCCGACACAGGCATCGACGTGCAGCGGTACGCCGTAGCGCTGCGCGATCTCTCCCATCGCCTCGATCGGGTCGATCGTGCCGTGCGGGTACTCCGGCGCGGAGCCGAGGATCATCACGGTGTGGCGGTTGACCAGGCCCTTCAGCCGCTTCACGTCTGCGCGCAGGTCGTCGTCCAGCGGCAGCAGCCGCACCCTTACGCCGAAGTACTCGCTGGCCTTGAACCACGCGACGTGCGCGGTTGTCGGCAGAATCATCTCGGGCGCCTTCACGCCGCGCTTCGCGCGCGCCAAGTCGCGGTAGGTCTTCACCGCCAGCAGGCAGCTCTCGGTGCCGCCGGAGGTGACGACACCGCACACCTCGGGCGTGCCGTGGTGCAGCTTGGCGGTGGCCGCGATGATGTCGCTCTCGAAACGCTTCAGGCTCTTGAAGGCGCTGGGGTTCAGCCCGTTCGCCGCCGAGAAGCTCTGATAAGCCTGGTTCAGCAAGTCGCCATGCGCCGCGTCCAGGTGGTAGACCAGACTCCACAGGCGTCCGTCCTGGTAGTTCGGGTCGTCGCGCCCATACTCGCGCAGTTGCCGCAGCACGTCGGCGGCCGCGCGGCCGTGTTCGGGCAATTCCTGGATCATCGGGGTGCTCGTCCTTCGTAGCCTCGGGCGAGCCTAGCAGAAGCCCCGCATCGCCGGCGTGATTGCGGCGGTGGTTCAATCGCGTCATGCCTCACCGTGCCTGGACCTGTACCGCGCTGACGCCCGACCTGTCCGGGCTGCAGTTGCTGCCCCGCCCGAGCCCGCCGCTGCGGCCCGGCGAATTGAGGGTTCGGGTGCGCGCCGCGGCGCTCAATTTTCCCGACCTGCTGATGACGCAGGGCAAGTACCAGCACAAGCCGCCGCTGCCCTTCATCGCCGGCATGGAAAACGCCGGCGAGGTGATCGAGGCTGCGCCCGATGTGCGCGACTTTTCGCTCGGCGACAGTGTCTGCTACGGCGGCCACGGTGGCGCCTTCGCCGAGGAACTGGTGGCACCGGCCGCGATGCTGCGCCCGATGCCGGCCGCCATGGACTTCGCCCAGGGCGCCGCATACGGCGTGACCGCGCTCACCGCCTGGGTGGCGCTAGTGCGCCGCGCCGCGCTTCAGCCGGGCGAGACCTTGCTGGTGCACGGCGCCAGCGGCGGCACGGGGCTGGCGGCGGTGCAGCTCGGCCGGCACCTGGGCGCCACGGTGATCGCCACCGGCAGCTCGGCGCGCAAGCTCGAGGCTGCACGCCTTGCCGGCGCCCGACATCTGGTGGTCGTCGGCGGACACGCTGCGGGACTGAGCGATGCGGTGAAGGACCTGACTGACGGCGCCGGCGCCGACGTGGTCTTCGACCCGGTGGGCGGCGACCTGTTCGACGCCTCGGTGCACTGCATCGCATGGGGCGGACGTCTGCTGGTGGTGGGCTTTGCCAGCGGGCGCATCGCCACCTTGCCGACCAACCTGGCCCTGATCAAGGGCTTCTCGGTGATCGGCGTGCGTGCCGGCGAAAGCGCGCGGCGCGACCCGCAGCGCGGCGCGGAGAACCGGCGCGCGGTCGAGGCCCTCGCGGTCGCAGGCGTGTTCACGCCGCTCATAGGCGCACGCTTCGCTTTCGAACAGGCGAAAGACGCCTACCGCGCAATGGCCGAGCGGCGCGTTGCCGGCAAGATCGTCATCGAGCTCTAGAAACACGTGACGATTGCATCGACCACCGCGTGGTCGGCGTCGATCACGGCCATCCAGCGCCACTTGTCGAAGGTGGTGCAGGGGTGCGAGATGCCCAGCGCGATGCGGTCGCCGACCTGCGGCGCCGGGCCGGCATCGGCCGCAAAGCGAAGGTAGGCATGCTGGTCGTTCAGCGCGCTCACCTTCCATTCGGCCGGCACGGTCAGCGGCATACGCTGGCCGCGCGGGCACCAGCGCGCCGGGATCGGCATCTCGATGTCGTAGGACAGGTCGCGCTTGCCGGCACCCAGGATCGCCAGCCCCGGCTCAGGGCAGGATTGCACCAGCGCCCACACTTCCAGCGCCGCGTGCAGCCCATGTCCGCAGGACAGGCGCGAATCCATCGCCGCCATGTAGCGCCTGTAGCTGCCATGGTCGTGCGTGACGTAGCAGCCCGAGCGCAACACGCCGCGAACCGGCAGTGACAGCGCGGCCTTCAGCCGCGGCGCCACCAAGTCGAAGATCGACGAGCCGCCGGCACTGAGCAACACCTCGTCGCACTCGAACCAGCGGGCGTCGTCGCAGGCGGTGGCCAGGGCCACGACACGCTGCAACAGCCCGTCGACAAGCGCCTCGTCCTCGGCGCTGCGGCCGGTGGCCCACAGCCCTTCGTAGCATTCGATGCCGACCAATCGCACAGCCGCGCTCGCGCGCACGCGCCGCGCCAGCTGCAGCGCCAGCTCGTGGCCGCGGCAGCCGGTGCGCCCACCGTCCAGGCCCACTTCCAGCAATACCTCGAAGGGTTGTGGCGGCGGGCTCTGCGCGTCGAACCAGGCCTCTATCAGCGCCAACTGCTCCAGTGAATCGATCAGGAAGACCGTGCGTGCCGGCGCGTGCCGGCGCCGCAGCGCGGCCAGCGCCGCCAGGTCGGCTGCGGCCAGCACCTGGTTGGCGATCAGGCAGCGTGGTGCGCCCGCCGACAACGCCACCCTCGCCTGTGTCACATTCGCGACCGTGATGCCCCAGGCGCCCGAGTGCAACTGCGCGGCAAACAGCTGCGGCGACATCGTCGTCTTGCCGTGCGGCGCCAGGTCGACGCCGTGCTCTCGCGCGAAGGCCTGCATCCAGCGCAGGTTGCCGTGCAGCGCGTCGCGGCGGATCACCGCCAGCGGCAACGGCAGGTCGCCGGCCAGCAGGTTCCAGCCCTGGGCAGCCACGCTCGAGCGTCGCAGCGCCGGCGCCGAATGCGGCCAGCCCTTCCAGCCCGGGCCCATCGGCGGATCCAGCAAGTCGTCGAGTTCCATCACGTGCATCCTCTGGCAGCGGTAGCCTGGCACATACTGTAGGGGTCAAGCACGCACCTAGGGCGAATCTGGATGGAAGCACCCCGGAGGCAGCTTCATCATCGCGCGGCCTGCCGAGCATCATTGCCGTTGCACACCCTCCGGAGATCCGCCCCATGAAGACACGCCTCACGCTTTCGACGCTGGCCCTGGTCGCTGCCTTGACCCTGGCTCAGGGTGCGGCCTTGGCGCAGGCCAAGCCGATCGAGCTGCGCTATTCCAGCGGCGCGCCGCCGAAGGGCAACCCCTGGGTCATGCAGATCGAGCGTTTCGCCAAGGAGGTGGACGAGGAGAGCAAGGGCGAGATCAAGATCCAGCCCTTCTTCGGCTCCCAGCTGGGCAGCGAGCAGGATACGGTGCAGCAGGTGGCACGCGGACGCATCGACATGGGCGGCTACTCGGGCGGTTCGGCCGCGCTGGTCGTGCCCGAAGTGGCGTTGCTGCTCATGCCCTTCTATTTCCGCAACGCGGCCGAAGCCGATTGCGTGATCGACAACCACATGACGAAGATCGTCACCGATGCCTTCGCGAAGAAGGGCGTGCAGTTCCTGGGCTGGACTTCGGTGGGCAGCATCGACCTGTTCGGTACCAAGCCCTTCGCGACACCGGCCGAGTTGAACGGCGCCAAGGCAGCGATCTACGCCAACAAGACGCAGGCATTGTTCTTCAGCTCGCTCGGCGCGAGCGTCAACCCGCTGGGCCTGCCGGAGTGGATCCCGGCCTTCCAGACCGGCATGGCCAACGTGGTGCTGACCACCATCACCTACGGGCTGCCCTCCGGGCTGACAAAGGTCGCCCCGGTGGTTTCGCGTGTCAACGCCTACGATTCGCCGGGCTTGACGCTGATGAACAAGGGCGTGTGGGACAAGCTGTCCAAGCCGCACCAGGAGGCGATCCTGCGCGCCGGTGCGCGCAACCCGTCGGCCAAGTACCGCGAGGAGATCCGCGGTTTCGAGAACACCCTGTACGGCATGCTCGAAAAGGGTGGCGGCAAAGTTGTTCCGGCGTCGCAGGAGCAGCGCGACGCATGGCGCAAGGCAATGGAGCCGATCTATCCGCAGATCGTGAAGGAAACCGGCGGTGACGCGGCAACCTTCTACGCCGCGATGGAAGCCGGACGCAAAGCCTGCACCAAATGACGTCTTCGTTCGCGCCGGCACCGCCCGGCGCGCGTCGGGTGGTGGACACCTGGCACCGGCTGGAATGCCTGATTGCGGTGGCAGCCTTTGGATTCATCGCCGTGGTGATGATCCTCGACGTGGCCGGCCGTGAGCTGTTGACGCCGATCTACCAAGCCTTCGACGTCAAGGGCGCAGCCGGCATCTTCGCCGCGCAGAAGATGTGCGTCTATGCGCTGGTCATCGGCAGTTTCTGCGGCGTGGGCGTGGCCACCGCCACTGGCAGCCATCTGCTGCCACGCGTCGGCTTCGGCTGGGTGCCCAAGGAATTCGGCCCGACGATGGACCGCATCGCCGACCTGTTCACCGGTTGCTTCTTCGTCGGCGTCGCCTGGTACGGATGGGTCTACGTGTCGTCGTCGATGCAGGCCGGGCTGCGCATGCAGGCCTTCGACATGCCGATCTGGCCGATCCAGCTGGCGATTCCGCTGGGCTTCCTGTCCGCCGCGATGCGCTACTTCTTCTTCGCCGCCTGGCCGGCGCTGCGGCCACTGCCACCGGAATTCCAGGAATGAGCGCGTTCTGGCTGGTCGGGCTGGTGCTGCTGCTGCTGCTGCTGCGCCAGCCGCTGGTGGTGATCCTGCTGGCCGTGGCGGCCTTCGTGCAGATCGCATGGGGCCGCGGCCAGCTCGACTACATCCTCGAGGACATGTGGGTCGCTCTCGACAAGGAGCTGATCCTGTCGATCCCGCTGTTCATCCTGTGCGGCAACGTGATGACGCTGGGCTCCACCGCGCGGCGGCTGATCCGCATCATGTCGTCGCTGACGCAGCCGCTGCCCGGCGGCCTGGGCATCGCGGCGGTGCTGAGTTGCGGCCTGTTCGCCGCAATCTCGGGTTCGAGCATCGTCACGATGCTGGCCATCGGCACGGTGATGTACCCCGCGATGCGCGCGGCCGGCTACGACAACAAGTTCTCGCTGGGCACGATCATGTCGGGCGGCACGCTGGGCATCATCATCCCGCCGTCGATCCCGATGATCATCTACGGGCTGGTGACCGAGGCCTCGGTGATCGACCTGTTCCTCGCCGGTGTTGGCCCGGGCCTGCTGATCCTGTTCGTGATGTCGGCCTACGGCTTATGGTTCAACCGCAAGAAGCCGAGCCAGCGCTTCGACACCGCCGAGTTCCTCAGCGCCTGTCGCAACGGTGTATGGGCAGCGATGCTGCCGGTGATCCTGCTGGGTGGCATCTATAGCGGCTACTTCACCGCCACTGAAGCGGCAGCGGTGGCGCTGCTGTACGCGCTGATCATCGAAGTCTGGGTGCACAAGGAGATGAAGCTGAAGGACTTCTACCGCGTTGTACTGGACCAGTCCAAACTCGGCGGCTCGCTGTTCCCGGTGCTAGCCGTCGCGCTGAGCCTGAACATCGTGCTCATCGAGCACCGGGTGCCTGGCCAGATGGTGGAGTTCATGCAAGGCTTCGTCAGCAGCCCGCTGATGTTCATGCTGCTGGTCAACCTGCTGCTGCTGGCGGTGGGTTGCCTGATGACGACCGGCGAGGCGATCCTGATCCTGGCGCCGCTGCTGATGCCGGTGGCCGAGGCCTACGGTTACAACAAGGTGCTGTTCGGCATCATCATGATCCTGAATCTGGAGATCGGCTTCCTGACGCCGCCAGTGGGCCTGAACCTGATCGTCGCGATGTCCGCCTTCAAGCAGCCCTTCGGGGAGCTGGTCAAGGCGGCCGTGCCATACATCTTCATCATGCTGGCCTGCCTGGCCGTGGTGGTGTGGCAGCCCTGGATCGCGATGTACCTGGTGGACGGCAAGTTTCCGTAGCGTCTGGCGATCACCACCGGACAAGAAAGCGCCACTCAACCGCGATCGGCCGGCATCAGCTGCGGTGAAGCGCCACCTGCCGCCTGCGCCACGCGCAGCTTCCTGTCGCGCACCAAACAGCTGTAGAGCACTGGCACGACCACCAGCGTCAGCAGCGTGGAGGTGAGGATGCCGCCGATGATCGCGCGCCCATCGGCGCCTGGATCTCGCCACCGTCGTTCAGCGCCAGGGGCAGACTGGCCATGATGGCAAGCAGCTGGCGAAACTGCCCGACTGGCTGGCCAGCGCGATGCAGATGACGTCAGAGCGGGCCGGCAGCGTAGTCCGGCCTTCGCCACGCTGTCGGCACCTGCGACGAACGGTCGCTGCGACGGCGCGAGCTGCGGCTGGACACGACAGGCGATGCGTGCTCAGCGCCGCCAGAACTGCGGCGTGAACAGCACCAACAGCGACAGCAGCTCCAGCCGGCCGAGCAGCATGCCGAAGGTGCACACCCAGGTCTGGAAGTCGTTCAGGCTGCCGTAGTTGACGGCGGGACCGACTTCGCCCAGGCCGGGGCCGATGTTGTTGACGCAGGCGATCACCGCTGTAAAGGCGGTGACCACGTCCAGGTCGCTGAACAGCAGCAACATCGTCAGCCCGACCAGCGTGGCGCCGTACATCATCATGTAGGCGATGACGTTCTGCAGCACGCGCGGGCTCACCACCTGCCCGCCCATCACCACCGGGTTGACGACATTGGGATGGACGATGCGCACCAGTTCGTGTGACGACTGCTTCAGCAACAGCAGCATGCGCACCATCTTGATGCCTCCGCCGGTGGAGCCGGCGCAGGTGGCGAAGCAGCCCAGCAGGATCATCAGCAGCGACGCGAACAGCGGCCACTGCCCATAGTCCTGCGCCGCATAGCCGGTGGTGGTGCCGACCGACACGACGTGGAACATGGTATGGCGCAGCGCCTCGGCATAGGTGTCGTACGCGCCGAAGTACCACACGTAGACCGAGATCAGCGCGATGGCGCCCACGATCGCGACGACGAATGCGCGCGCCTCGACATTGCGCCACAGCACGCGCAGCGAGCGCTGGCGCCAGGCGACGAAGTACATCGCGACGCTGACGCCGGCAAGCATCATGAAGAACACGGCCACGGCCTCGATCAACGGCGAGTTCCAGTGGCCGAAGCTGGCGTCGTGCGACGAGAAGCCGCCCAGGCCCATCGTCGTGCACATGTGCATGAACGCGTCTTCCCAGCTCATGCCAGCCCAGTGGTAGGCGAAGAAGCACAGCAGCGAGAAGCTGAAGTAGACCACCCACAGTCCGCGCGCCGTCTCCGCGATACGCGGCGTGAGCTTGGCGTCCTTCATCGGGCCGGCCATCTCGGCCTTGAAGAGCTGCGCACCGCCGACACCCAGCAGCGGCAGGATCGCCACCGCCAGCACGATGATGCCGAGGCCGCCGACCCACATCAGGAAGCAGCGCCACACATTGATCGACAGCGGCAGGTCGTCCAGCCCAGTGAGCACGGTGGCGCCGGTGGCGGTGAAACCGGACATCGCCTCGAAGTAGGCGTCGGTGACGCTCAGCCCGGGGATGGCCAGCAGCAGCGGCAGCGCTGCGAAGGCCGGCAGCACCAGCCAGGTCAGCGCGACCAGGATGAAGCCGTCGCGCGGCTGCAGTTCACGCTTGTAGCGACTGGTGGCCACGCTGAGCAGCGCCCCTGCGCCGAAGGTCACGCCGATCGCGATGAGGAAAGCGTTCTCGGCCGGATCGTGCGCACTTAGCGCGAAGGCCAGCGGCACCGTCATCAGCAGCGCGAACAGCACCACCAGCCGGCCGACCAGCCCGATGACGGCCAGCGAAGTCGCCATCGCTCAGAAGAAGGTCGCGCTGACCTGGAACACCTTCTCGACCTGCCGCACCATGCGCTTGCGCGGCACGAAGACGATGACGTGGTCGCCACTGCGGATGACCGTGTCGTGGTGCGGGATGATGACTTCCTTGGCCGGCTTCAGGTCCGCGCCAGGGCCTTCGCGCACGATCGCACCGATCTGTGCGCCGGCGGGCAGCTCGATCTCGTCGATGCGCCGGCCCACCACCTTCGAGCTCTTCTCGTCGCCGCGCGCCACCGCTTCCAGCGCCTCGGCGTCGCCGCGGCGCAGGCTGTACACCGCCGCCACGTCGCCGCGCCGCACGTGCGCCAGCAGCTCGCCGATGATCGTCTGCGACGGCGACACCGCGATGTCGATCTGCGTGCCCTGCCCCTGCACCAGGTCGGCGTAGGCGCGGCGGTTGATCAGCGCCAGCACGCGCTGCGCACCCATGCGCTTGGCCAGCAGGCAGGACATGATGTTGTCCTCGTCGTCGCTGGTCAGGGCCAGGAAAAGGTCGGTCTCCTGCACCCCCTCGTGTTCGAGCAGGTCCTCGTCGGTGCTGTCGCCACGCAGCACCAGCGCCTGGCTGGGCAGCTGCGTGGTCAGGTACTCGCAGCGCTGCAGGTCGGCCTCGACGATCTTGACGTTGCACTCGCGCGCGATGTGCCTCGCCAGGCGCAGCCCGACACGCCCGCCGCCGGCGATCATCACGCGGCGCACCGGCTCGCTGCGCTTGTGCAGCGAGTCCAGCACTGGCCGGATGTGCTGGTTGGCGGCAAGCACGAACAGCTCGTCGCCGAGCTCGATGCGCGTGCTGCCGTTGCAGATGACGCGCCGGTCCACGCCCATCGCGTCGCGCCGGTAGATCGCCACGATACGCATGGGCAAGCCCGGCACCAGCTGCGGCAGGTCGGAGATGACGTGGTGCACCATCGGCCCGCCGTCGACGGCGCGCACCGCGATCAGGCTGACCAGCCCCTGAGAGAACTCCAACACCTGTAGCGCCTCGGGGTACTGGATCAGCTTGCGGATGTAGGTGGTCAGGCTCTCCTCGGGACAGATCACCTCGTCCACCGCGAAGCCTTCCTTGCCCATCAGCGGCGTGCCGTCGCCGAACTCCGGACTGCGCACCCGCGCGATGCGCGTCTGGATGTGGAACACGTCGTGCGCGACCTTGCAGGCCACCAGGTTGGTCTCGTCCAACGGCGCACAGGCGATCAGCATGTCGGCGTCGTCGGCGCCGGCCTCACGCAGCACCGAAGGCTGGATGCCGTTGCCGACCACGCCGCGCAGGTCCAGCCGGTCCTGCAGCGCCGCCAGCCGCTCCGGGTGGATGTCGATCACGGTGATGTCGTTCTGCTCCGACACCAGGCTCTCGGCCACGCTCTCGCCGACACGGCCGGCGCCCAGGATCAGTATCTTCATTGATCTCGATTATGGCTACGGAAGCTTGGCTAGCGTCGCGCGTCCGGCTGCATCCGCGTTGTCCGCGCGCGAGGCCATCGTGCCGCAGGCCGCGGCGGCCAGCGACACCAGCGCCGCCGCCCAGAACACCGCCGCCAGGCCCAGGCGCTCGCTGATCCAGCCGCCGGCCAGGCCGCCCAGCACGCCGGGGACGCCGTAGCCCAGCACCGAATACAGCGCCGAGCCACGCGCGCGCAGCTCGTCCGGAAAGTAGCGTGCGATCAGGCTGGTGCAGGCCATGTGCTGTGCCGCGAAGGTGATGCAGTGCAGCGTCTGCGCCAGCAGCAGCACCGCGGCCACGCCACCGAAGGCCGCCGTGGTCGCAAAGCGCAACGCGCTGGCACCGGCCGCAACGACCAGCCAGCGGTGCATGTCCAGCCGGGCGAAGAAGCGTCCCGCCACCGCGAAGAAGGCAATCTCCGCGGCCACCGCGACAGCCCACAGTGCACCGACCCACGGCTTGGCATAGCCCATCTCGGCCAGGTACAGCGAGAAGAAGGCATACAGCGCGGAATGCGCCAGCACGGTCAGCATCACACAGGCGAAGAACCAGCGCACCACCGGACGTCGCAGCACCGGCGCGACCGCGGCACGCCGCTGCGTTGCGGACGGTCCATCCGCCGACGCTGGCAGGCGCCACGCTGCGGCCACCAGCGCAATCGTCGGCACGAAGCACAGCAGCGGCAGCGACGAGATGCCTGCGCCCTGCAGCACCCAGCCCGACAGCAGCACTGAAGCGATGAATCCGATCGAACCCCACAGCCGCACGCGGCCGTAGCGGTGCGCGTCCAGCCCGGTGCCGTCGTGCAGGTGCTTGAGCAGCAGCGTCTCGGCGATCGGGGTGACCGCGCCGTTGGCCAGGAACAGCAGCGCCATCGCCAGCGTCAGCGGCCACATCCCGGCCTCGCCGGCGAACCACAGCGCCCCGGCGGCCGCGGCGCTGATCAATGCCGCCGCGCGCAGCAGCGCCACGCGCCGGCCTCCGTGATCGGCCAGCCAGCCCCAACCGTAGGGCGCGACGATGCGCGTCCAGCTCTGCAGCGCGGCAAAGGCGCCGATGGCCAGCGTGGAGTAACCGAGGTGGCTCAGCCACAGCGGCGAATAGGGCATGAACAGGCCGTTGAAGGCGAAGTAGCACAGCCACAGCACAGCGAAGGGCGCCGCACGGAACGGCGCGGCTGCGGGCTTCACGTGCCGGCAATGGCGCCTGGAATCGGCGGCAGCGGCACCACCACGTCGCCACACTGGGCACGGTGGCGCAAGGCGTGATCCATCACCACCAGCGCAAGCAGCGACTCGGCGATGGGTGTGGCGCGGATGCCCACGCAGGGGTCGTGACGGCCGAAGGTCTCGACCACCGTCGGCTGGCCCTCACGGTCGATCGAATCGCGCGGAATGCGGATCGAGCTCGTCGGCTTGATGGCGATCGACACCACCAAGTCCTGCCCGGTGGAAATGCCGCCGAGCACCCCGCCGGCATGGTTGCTGCGAAAGCCCTGCGGCGTCAGCTCGTCGCCGTGTTCGCTGCCCTTCTGAGTGACGCAGCCGAAGCCGGCGCCGATCTCCACACCCTTGACCGCGTTCAGTCCCATCATCGCCTTCGCAATGTCGGCGTCGAGCTTATCGAACAGCGGGTCACCCAGGCCCACCGGCATGCCGCGCGCGGTGACGCTCAGCCGCGCGCCGCAGGAATCCCCGGCCTTGCGCAGCGCGTCCATGTGCGCTTCGAGCATCGCGATCTGGGTGGCGTTGGCGGCAAAGAACGGGTTCATCGGAATCTGCGCCTCGTCCTCGAAGGCGATGGCGATGTCGCCGATCTGCGTCATCCAGCCGACGAAGGTGGTGCCGTGTCTTTCGCGCAGCCATTTCTTTGCCACCGCGCCCGCAGCCACCGTGGGCGCCGTCAGCCGCGCCGAGGCCCGGCCGCCGCCGCGCGGATCGCGCAGCCCGTACTTCTGCCAGTAGGCATAGTCGGCGTGGCCGGGGCGGAAGGTGTCGAGAATGTTGCCGTAGTCCTTGCTGCGCTGGTCGGTGTTGCGGATCAGCAGGCAGATCGGCGTGCCGGTGGTCTGGCCCTCGTACACCCCGGACAGGATCTCGACGCGGTCTGGCTCGTTGCGCTGCGTCACGTGCCGGCTGGTGCCGGGACGGCGGCGATCCAGGTCGCCCTGGATGTCGGCTTCGCTCAAGGCCATGCCCGGCGGGCAGCCGTCGATGACGCAGCCGATGGCCGGGCCATGGCTTTCGCCGAAGTTGGTGACGCGAAACAGTTCGCCCAGAGTGGAGCCGGCCATCGCTGCGATTCTAGGTGGCCGCGCCGGCGCGCCATTGTCGGTCGCGGCGATTGCAGGCAGCATCCACCGCTCGCGCAAACTGCGCGAAAGTGCGGCAGCGTCGTGCATGGCCTGCCGCGATCCGAAGCAAGGCAAACACACTCAGGAGACGAATCATGCGATTGCACTTACTTCTCACCGCGTTCGCGTCGGCCGCTGCGCTCGGCGTCGGGCCGGCGGCAGCCCAGGACTGCAAGCCGTCGAAGTGGGGCGCCAAGGACGAGATCGGCGCCGCCAACCTGGTCACGCCCGAACGCACGAAGGCGGCGCTCGCGCTGGTCAAGCAGGGCAAGAGCCACCCACTGGGTATCGTCATCGACAGCACGACACCGGCCTTCCCGCCGCGCAGCCTTTCGTTGCAAGTCGTGCAGCCGAACCAGCAGGGCGGGCAGACGCTGTTCGCCTACAAGGGCAGCTACAACGACGACATGCTGCAGACCTGGATCGGCATCGGCCCGCAGATCGACGGCCTGGGCCACCTCGGCCAGGAGGGCATGTACTACAACTGCAACAACCAGAAAGACTTCGCCGCGATCACCGGGCTGACCAAGCTCGGCACGCACCAGATCCCGCCGCTCGTCGGCCGCGCCGTGCTGATCGACATGACCAGGCACTTCGGCAAACCATCGCTTGACGCCGGACAGGTCTTCAACGAGAAGGAAATCCAGGCGGCAGCTGCGGCTCAGGGCGTCGAGATCCGCGAAGGCGATATCGTGCTGTTCCACACCGGTTGGACCGATGGCAAGCTGAAGAGCGATCCGAAGGCCTGGGTGAGCGGCGAGCCCGGTCTGGGCGAGAGCGGCGCGGCCTGGCTGGCCAGCAAGAACGTGATGGCGGTGGGATCGGACACCTGGGGTCTGGAGCCGATTCCGCCGGAAAAGGAAGGGCGCCCGTTCTTCGGGCACGTGATCCTGCTGAAGGAGAACGGCATCTACATCCTCGAGACGATGGACACCGGCCCGCTGGCCAAGGCCGGCGTCAAGGAGTTCATGTTCGTGCTCGGCCAGGCGCGCATCCGTGGCGCGGTGCAGATGATCATCAATCCGGTGGCGCTGTACTGACCAACGGCCGACCGGGCGCGGCCGATGCCGGGGGCATGGCTCGCGCCTAAATGGGCGGCGGGCTGGACCGTGCCCGCCCTGCCCACCCGGCATGGCTCAGCGCCGGGTGAACGCGACTTCGGTGTGCGCGCCCTGCGCGCTCTTGTCGGCGCGGGCGAGCGTGTCGTGGATCTTGCGGGTCAGCATCATCGCCTGCTGCGACTCGCGCAGGCCGCGCTCGGCATGCAGTTCGATGGCCGCGATGCCTTGGCGCATCAACTGCATGCGCGGGCCATGACTGCGTTCCTGAACGGTCAGCCTTTCGGCAAGCTGGTGGCAATGCAGGGTCTGCATCTGCACCGCCTGCGCCAATTTCCCCAATGCGGCGCGCGGCTCCTCCCCCGGCTGGGCCTGCAGCGCCGCCAGCGTCAGGGCACTGCTGCGCTGGTCTAGCGTGAGCAGGCGCGCTCGCAAGGTCGCCAGCATCTTCTGGGCGTGCTGCGCCTCGTCCTGGAGCGCCTCGAGATCGACCAGCGCGGCTTGCGCTGCCTTGGCGCAACAGTCGAGCAAGCCACTCGAGCTGATCACGCGCCGCGCGATCTCGTCGACCGCCGCATGGATGTGCGCATGTTCGGCGCGAAGCTCTGACGCATCACCGGCGTGCTGCTGCGCGGCGTCGTCCCGGCCGTGCTGCGGAACGGGCGACTCGGAGGCCGACACCGTCACAGCCACAGCCACAGCTTGCTCCGCGACTGAGGCGATGGCGACCGCTGCGGGCTCATGGTCGTCGGCCGGTGCCGAGTTGGCCGTCGCCGTTGCGGCAGCGGCCGTCGACGGGTCCGCTGCCGCCGAAACGTGGTCCGAACGTGGCGGCACCTGGGACCGGTCCCGGGCACCGACCAGGCGCCGAAACCAGGTGCCGGGCGACCACGCTGCCGGCGCCGCGTCGAACGCAGTTTCTTCGGAGGACGACACAGGCAGGTGATGTGAATCGGGCACAGATCTCAACCAGTCAGCGATGAGCGCGTCGGCGACGTGCAGCCGCGTTGAAGGACTATCGGCACCCGCCCCGCCAACTTGAGCCGCGCGGGCAGTGGAACAATGGACTCCCCTCGATCAGCAGAGCACCCACGATGCCCGGATACGCCGACCCTGGTTTCGACACCCTGGCGCTGCACGCCGGCGCCGCACCCGACCCGGCCACCGGCGCGCGCGCGGTGCCCATCCACCTGAGCACCAGCTTCGTCTTCGACAGCAGTGAGCACGCGGCCAGTCTGTTCAACATGGAGCGCTCGGGCCATGTCTACAGCCGCATCAGCAACCCCACCAACGCGGTGCTGGAAGAGCGCGTGGCCGCGCTCGAAGGCGGCTGCGGCGCGATCGCCGTGGCCAGCGGCCAGGCGGCGCTGCACCTTGCCATCGGCACCCTCGCCGGTGCCGGCTCGCACGTCGTTGCCAGCAGCGCGTTGTATGGCGGCAGCCACAACCTTTTGCACTACACGCTCAAGCGCTTCGGCATCGACACCAGCTTCGTCAAGCCCGGTGACATCGACGGCTGGCGCGCCGCCATCCGCCCGAACACGAAGTTGCTGTTTGGGGAGACGCTGGGCAATCCGGGCCTGGAGGTGCTGGACATCCCCACCGTCAGCGCCATCGCGCACGACGCGGGGTTGCCGCTGCTGGTGGACAGCACCTTCACGACGCCGTGGCTGATGAAACCCATCGACCACGGCGCCGACCTGATTTTCCATTCCGCCACCAAGTTCCTGTCCGGCCATGGCACGGTGATCGGCGGCGTGCTGGTCGACAGCGGTCGCTTCGACTGGGGTCGATCCGGCCGCTTCCCCGAGCTGAGCGAACCCTATACCGGCTTCCACGGCATGGTGTTCAGCGAGGAAAGCAGCGTCGGCGGCTTCTTGCTGCGCGCACGCCGCGAGGGCTTGCGCGACTTCGGCGCCTGCATGAGCCCGCACAGCGCGTGGCTGATCCTGCAGGGCATCGAGACGCTGCCGCTGCGCATGGCGCGGCATGTCGAGAACACGCGCCAGGTGGTGCAGTTCCTGGCCGCACACCCAATGGTGGCCCGCGTCGGCTACCCTGAACTGGACGGCCACCCCAGCCAGGCGCTGGCCCGCAAGCTGCTTCCGCGCGGCTGTGGCGCGGTGTTCAGCTTCGACCTGAAGGGCAGCCGCCAGCAAGGCGTGGCCTTCATCGAGGCGCTGAAAATCTTCAGCCACCTGGCCAATGTCGGCGACTGCCGATCGCTGGTGATCCACCCGGCCAGCACCACGCACTTCCGCATGGACGATGCAGCGCTGGCCCAAGCCGGCATCACCGCAGGCACCATCCGGTTGAGCATCGGCCTGGAGGATGCCGACGACCTGATCGACGACCTGAAACGCGCGTTGAAGACCGCGGAAAGGGCCTCAGCATGAAGCTCGACGTCGACGGCCCGAATGGCACGCAGCAGGCTTATGCCTACACCGGTGGCAAAGCCTTCGACCCCGCCCTGCCCTGCGTGGTGTTCATCCACGGGGCGATGCACGACCACAGCGGCTGGACGCTGTTGGCGCGCTGGTGTGCACACCACGGCTTCGGCGTGCTGGCCCTCAACCAGCCCGGCCACGGCCGCAGCGCCGGCCCGCCGCTGCCCAGTGTCGAGGCGCTGGCCGACTGGACGCTGGCGCTGATGAGCGCGGCCCGCGTGCAGCAGGCCACACTAGTCGGCCACAGCATGGGTACGCTGATCGCGCTGGAAGCGGCGGCGCGCGCGCCCGAACGCGTGACACGGCTGGTGCTGATGGGCAGTGCCTATCCGATGAAGGTCAGCGACGTGCTGCTGAGCACGGCCCGCGAAGCGCCACTGAGGGCCATCGACATGGTGAACGCGCTGTCGATCAGCACGCCGGCCAGCAAACCCAGCTACCCCGGCCCGGGCATGTGGGTGCATGGCAGCAACCGTGCGCTGATGCGCAACCAGCAGGCACTGTCGAATGAGTTCAATCTGTTCGAGCACGACTTCCGCATCTGTGACGCATACCGCGGCGGCGAGCAGGCCATGGCCGAGGTCAAGTGCCCGACCACGCTGATCACCGGCACACGCGATCAGATGACACCGCCGAAGGCGAGCAAGGATCTGGCGGCAGCGCTGAAGGCCAAGGTAGTGACGGTGAGCGCCGGGCACTTGATGCCGGCCGAGGCGCCGGACGCCGTGCTGCAGGGCCTGCGCGAGGCCCTCGGGGTTTGACAACTGCGGCGCAGCACGATTCACTCGGGAGCACACCATGAGCATCTTCGTCCTCGTCCACGGCGCCTGGGGCGGCGCGCACGGCTTCCGTCATCTGCGCCGCCGATTGCAGGCCGCAGGCCACGAGGTCTTCACCCCCAGCCTCACCGGCATCGGCGAACGGGTGCACCTGGCCAGCCCCGGCGTCAACCTGAGCACGCATGTTCGCGACGTGGTCAACCAGGTGCTGTACGAAGACCTGCAGGGCATCGTGCTGCTGGGTTTCTCATACGGCGGCTGTGTGATCACCGGCGCGCTGGAACACATTGCCGAGCGGGTGCAGCACCTCGTGTACCTGGACGCCTTCGTGCCCCGCAGCGGCGAGTCGGCGTGGGGCCAGTTGCGCGGCGAACAGCGGTCAGGCATCACGCTGGGCGAAGAGTGGCTGCTCGGCGGGCCCGTGCGCGAGTTCGACGATCCGGCCGAGGCCGCCTGGATGGCACCGCGGCGCACGCCGCATCCCAAGGGCTGCTTCACCGAAGCGGTGTTCCTGGCCCAGCCGCTGGAAAGCTACGGCTTCACACGCACCTATATCAAGGCTACGGCCGCACCTGCCGACGACCCGGGCAATGCCGCCTTCTGGCGGGCGGCGCGCCAGGCGCAGGGCTCGAGTGCCTGGCACTACCACGAGATCGCCACTAGCCACATGGTGGCCAGCAACCGGCCGACCGAGTTGGCGGCGCTGCTGCTGGCCCTGGTGGCCTGAAGGGCATGCGCAACCTCGGCGGCGCGGCCCCGCGCGTGGCGCAGTCGCCCGCGCAAACGTGATAGCTTGAGCAGCCGTGCCCTGCTCCGAGGATTCGCCATGGCCACCGTTCCCCAGCCCCGTGACGCCGAAGCCGACCCGCGCGTCAAGTCCGTCTTCGACGACATCCGCGCCACGCGCAAGACCGACTTCATCAACAACCTTTGGCGCGCGCTGGCCTTCGACCCGCCGCTGCTGCAGCGCACCTGGGCCGACGTGAAGGCGTTGATGGCCACGCCGACGCTGCTGGACCCGCTGACCAAGGAGATGGTCTATATCGCTGTGTCGATCGCCAACAGCTGCAGCTACTGCGTGCACTCGCACACCGCCGCCGCACGCGCCAAGGGAATGACCGACGCGATGCATGCCGAGCTGCTGGCCATCGTGGCGCTGGCCGCGCGCACCAACCACCTGGCCAACGGCCTGCAGCTGCCGATCGACGCCGCCTTCGAAGCCGGCACGGCGGCCTGAACATGCCACGCCTGGCGCTGCTGGTGCTGCTGCTCGGCGGCTGGGCCACGGCAGTGCTGGCAATGCCTCTGAGCGCCGATGCGCGGCGCGGCCTGCTCGCCGTCGACCCCGAGCGGATCAGCGACCAGCAGGTGCGCGAGCTGCTGGCGCTGGCGCCGGCGCCGCGCGTGATGCTGTTCAAGGGCAGCCTGGCCGCGGACATGGAGTCCTTCGGCGCCTTCCTGCAGGGCATGGGCTACCCGGCTCAGCGGCTGCGCAACCCGGCCACCGGGCGCTACTCCTACAGCTTCCGCTGGGACGGTTGCCGCTGCGACGAATGCGACGCACTGGCGGCGAGCCTGAGCCAGCAGTCGCGAAACGCAGGCATGGCGCCGCTGCTGCTGATCGGCCACAGCGGTGGCGGCGTCACGGTGAGCCGGATCCTTCAGCGCCTGGCCACCGACGTGGCAGCGCCACGCGTGCCGTTCGCCGCCACGCTGGGCACCGGCGCCTTGCTGCGTTGGGCGCCGGGCTTTCCGGGCTGCGCCGCCGACGTGCCGCAGCTGGGCCGCGTGCCGGCTTCCGCCGCGGAGTTCACGGGCTTTCGCATCAGCGGCGACCCCTTCACCGCGCTGCTAGGTTTCGGCGACTACCGCGCGGACGATGGCGGCCACCCGCCGGCACGGGTGCGCAACGTGCTGCTGCCGCCGCAGGTGAGCCATGTGCGCGCCTTCGAGGTCGATGGATATGCCGACCACCCGCAGCTGCGTGCCTGGATCAACGCCTACCGACCCGGAAGCGACCTGCCGCTGCCCGACCTGCCGGCGCTCGACCTGAGCAATCTGCGGCATGCCGCCGACCTGTGGCACAGCCTGAAGAAACAATGGGCGCTGCAGGCGCGTCAGTGGGCGGCGCAGGCGGCAGCGCCCGCCGACTGAAGCGGCCGGCGTCAGGACGACCGCTTGGCCGCCGCCTTGCGCGCCGCCGGCTTGGCCGCCGCGCCGGCCTTCACCAGGCTCAGCGCCGCGCTGCGCCGCGCCGGCCGGCGCTTCGGCGCCACCGTCACCGCCACCGCCGGGGGGGCTTCGGGCTCGGCCGGTGCATGGTCGGCACGTGCCAGCGCCAGCAGCTTGCGGTGCTCGGCCAGCAGTGCGTCGGCCAGGTCCATGATGTCGGGCACGGCACGGCGGCAGCCGATCAGCCCGTAGTCGAGCCGGCCGTTGTAGCTCTGCACGGTGACGTTCAGCGCCATACCATGCGCCGGGATCGAGACCGGGTAGTAGCTGATGATGCGCGCGCCGGCAAAGTAAAGTTGCTGCTGAATGCCGGGCACGTTGGAGATCACCAGGTTGGCCACAGGCGGCAGCACGTTGGCCAGACGCGAGCGGCCGAACAGCGAGGCCAGACCGGACATCAGCCACGGTGCGGCCAGCATCGGGAAATCGGTCGGTATCGCCGTCTTGACGCGGCCCATGCGCGCCTTGGTGTCGCTGGAGCCCGCGGCGATGGCCTTCAGCCGCTGCATCGGGTCAGCCACGTCGGTGGCCAGCGTCATCGTCACCATGCTGACCTGGTTGTTGGCGCTTTCGTCGCCGGCGGCACGCAGGCTCACCGGCACCGCGGCCGACAGCGCGCGCGCGGGCAGCTCGCGGTGGCCAATGAAGTATTCACGCAGGCCCCCGGCCACCGTGGCCATGACCACGTCGTTCAGCGACACGCTACAGCGCTTGGCGATCTCCTTCACCTCGGCCAGCGGCACGGTGCGCGCGGCAAAGCGCCGCTGGTTGGTGATCGCCACGTTGAAGGCGGTGCGCGGGGCCATGAAGTTCAGGTCCCTGGGCAGCCGCCACTGGCGGCGACCATTCTCGTCCTTCTCGGGCAGCAGCAGCGTCGCCGCGGCGCGGCCCATCGCCGGCAGCGTCTTCACCAGCTTGACCACCTGCTGCGCGGTATTGCTCAGCGCCGCACCGAGCAGTTCGGCCACGCCCAGCTGGTAGCGGTTGTGGCGCACCCGCTGCCGCGGCGGCTTGATGTGGCGGCCTTCCGGCGTGGTGTCGAAGATGGCGCGGCCCAGCGCCACGCCGGCCTGGCCGTCGAGCCGTGCGTGGTGCACCTTGATGTACAGCGCCACCTCGCCGCTACGCAGCCCGTCGATGACGAAGAACTCCCACAGCGGGCGGCTGCGGTCCAGCAGCGTCGAGTGCAGCCGCGCCACGTACTGCTGCAGCTGCGTGTTGCTGCCCGGCTTGGGCAGCGTGATGTGGCGGATGTGGTGCTCGAGGTCGATGTCCTCGTCCTCCACCCAAACCGGGTTGCTCAGGTCGAAGGGCATCAGCGCCAGCTTGCGCGTGAACACGTCGGCCAGGTGGATGCGCTGCGCCAGGCAGGCCTTGACGTCCTCGAAGAAGTCGCCCTGGTAGTCCTTGGGCAGCTCAAGCACGTGCAGCGAGCCGACGTGCATCGGCATCTCGGGCGACTCCAGATGCAGGAAGGCGGCGTCGATGCCGCTGAGGTGGTTCATGGCGGGTTCCCTGGGTTGGCGGGCGATGGCAGGACCGGTCATTATCGGAAGGCGCAGCCAAGCCTCACCCATGGGTTTGTGCGGGGTGCCGCGATTCAGGCGCAGCGCCGTCAGTCCCAGTGCTGCCCCACCAGTTCGCGCACCAGCGCAATCGACGCATCCATCAGTGCGCCGCGGGCCCGCTGTGTCGAAGTCGCCAGGCGCAGCGTCGCGCCCAGCGGCGGCTTGCCTATCGGACGCGCGAAGAAGCTCTCGCGGTTGCCGCTGCGTCGGATGGCATTGAGCGTCAACACCGCATGGAAGCCGTCGTGCTGCACCAGGTCGAGCATCGTCGGCACACTTTCGATCTCCAGCGCCACCCGCGCCTTCAACCCGGCGTCGGCCATCGCTGCGTCGAGCAGTGCGCGGATCGAATGCGGGCGGGCCGGGATCACCAGATCCCTGCCCGCCACGGTGGCCAGCGTGGCCACCGGTCCGATCAGGCGATCGCCCTGCTCGGGCGTGCGCGCCGACACCAGGTGCAGCCGCTCGACGCGCAAGGGCTGCAGCTCGATGTCAGCCGGCGCCGCGACGCTGTAGACCAGCGCATAGTCCACGCGGCCCACCGCCAGCCGCTCCATCAGATGGTCGGACAGGCCTTCAACGATGCTGAAGACGGCCGTCGGAAAGCGCTCTCGGAAGGCCCGCACCAGCGGCCCGGTGAGCACCCGGCTGACGCTTGGCGGCAGGCCGATCACCAGCCGGCCCGACAGCGCGCCGCGCTGCTGCTCCAGGTCGAGCCGCGCGCGTTGCACCTGCTGCACGATGCCGCGCGCGTGCTCCAGCAGCCGCTGGCCGGGTTCGGTCAGCGTCACGCCGCGGCCATTGCGCTTGAACAGCGTCTGGCGCAACTCCACCTCCAGCGCACGCACCTGACGGCTCAGCGCCGGCTGCGCCACCTTCAGGTAGCGCGACGAGCGCGTGAAGCTGCCGAACTCGGCAACGTGCACGAAGTATTCGAGCTGCTTCAGATCCATCGTGGAGTATGCGGCGCTATTGCGGCTCGATCTTCGCGGCCTGGATCACCGAACGCCAGCGCCTGATTTCCTCGTCCAGCAGACTTTCCAGCTGCTGCGGCGTGCCGCCGCCGGGCCGCACGCCCAGACCTAGCAGCCTTTGCTGTACCGCCGGCGACTTCAGCGCGTCGTTGGCGGCGGCGCTGAGCCGCTCGATCACCGGGCGCGGCGTCTTCGCCGGCGCGGCCAGCGCATTCCAAGACGCCACGTTGTAGTCGGCCACGCCAGCCTGCATCATCGTCGGCACTTCGGGCAGCGCGCCGAAGCGCCGGTCGGAGGTGACGGCCAGCGCACGCACCGCCTTGGCCTGCAGCTGCGGCAACATCGGCCCCAGGATCTCGAAGGCCACGTCGATCTCGCCGGAACGCAGCGCTGTCAGCACCGCTGGCGTGCTCTTGTAGGGCACGATCAGCATGTCGGCGCCGGTGCGCGCCTTGAACAGTTCAGCCGACAGGTTCTGCGTGCTGCCCACGGCGATCGTGCCGATCGTCAATCGGCCCGGCTTCGCCCTGGCCTCGTCGAGCAGTTCGCGCAGGTTCCTGAAGCGCGCGCCGCCGGCGACGAACAGCCCCAGGTCGAACACGCCGAGCGTGCCGATCGGCGCAAGGTCCTTCTGCACGTCAAAGGGCAGCTTCCTGAAGAGGCTGGCGCTGATCGCATTGGCATTGCTCATCAGCAGCAGCGTGTAGCCGTCCGGTGAAGCCTGTGCCACCGCCGCGCTGCCGACGATGCTGCCGGCACTGGGCTTGTTGTCGATGACGATCGGCTGCTTCAGCGCGGCGCTCATCTCCTGCGCCACAGCACGCGCCGTGAGGTCAGCAATGCCGCCGGCGCCGAAAGGCACGACCAGCGTGATCGGCCGCTCGGGCCACGCGCCCTGCGCCGCGGCCTTCCCCGGCAGGCCAAACAGCATCATGGCGGCCAGCGCGGCGCGACGTGGTGGCACAGGCTTCATCGGACAGGGACAGCGGGTTTCACTGTGGGCGATTCTGCCCGGTGCGCCTGTAGACTCGTTGCGAGCGCCGCGGCCCGGTCCGCGGCCGCGCCGAACCGGACCCAAGGCCCCCCATGCCGAAGCCGCAGCCTCAGGACACTTCAAGGAAAGCTCGGCAGCGTGCCGGCATCTCGGCCGCCTTGCAGGCGGTAGCCGACAGCGCCTGGGCCGGCCAGCATGCCCAGGCTGTGGCACGAGCCAGCGAGGCGCTCGCCACGCCAGGCCTGAGCGCGGCCATCCACATCGAACTGCTCGACCGACGCGCCGATAGCCGCATGGCTTTGGGCGATATCGAGAAATCCCTGGCCGACGCAAAGGCCATGCAGCAGCGCGCCGACAGCCCGGCGCTGCAGGCCCAGGCGCTGTGCCGGCTGGCCGCGGTGCAGACACGCCAAGGCCATTGGGCCGCAGCCGCGGCCTCGGCCGAAGCCGCGTTGGCTGCCGCCCGCCGGGCGCGCCAGCGCCGCCTGCAGGCAATGGCGCTGTTCCGCCTGAGCGAGGCGCAGTTCCGCCGGTACGACAACGCCGCCGCGCTGCGCAGCGCGCAGCACGCGGTGGCGCTGTTCGAAGCGCTCGGCGACCGCGTCTGGCAAGGGCGCGCGCTGTGGGCCCAGGCCTATGCGCACGACCAGCTCGGCCATGCGCGCGAGCGCGAACGCTTCGGCTTGGCCAGCCTGGCGCTGGCGCGCGACAGCGGCGACAACGAGGGCATCGGCGCCGCCGCCAACCTGGTCTACCGCGAGCATGCCGACATTGCGCAGCGGCTGCGAGGCCTGAAGGAATCGCTGGCCGCTTTCCTCAGCGCCGGCCAGCCGCAGCGCGCGGGGGCGAGCCTGGGCAACCTGGCCATGGCCTACGGCTCGATCGGCCTGTATGCACGCGCCCGCAACCCCGGCGGACACCTGGCCAGCACAGAAAGCCTGAACGCGCTGCGCCAGCAGTCGGGCTATTTCGCCATCATGCTGGCGGCAATCGAAGGCCAGCTGGGCCATGCCGAGCGCTCGCGCCAGCATGCGAAGGAAGCCGCTGCCGCAGCCGCCCAGACCGAGGACCCATGGTTCAACATCGTCGTGCAGCTGGTGTTGGGCCGCGCCGCGATCCTGAATGGCGAATCGGCCGACGCACGCCGCCATTTCGAGACCGCGGTGGCCAAGGCGGATGCGCACGGCGACACCACATTGCGGGTCGTCGCCCTCACCGAACTGGGCAGCCTGCTGGTGCAGCAGGGCGAGCCCGCCGCCGCACTGGCCGCTACCGCGCAGGCGGTGCAGCAGATGCACGCGCGCGGCGATGCCGGGCTGGGCAGCATGTTCACGCCGGCCTCGGCCTGGTGGTGGCATGCCCGCGCGCTGCAGGACGCGGGCCAGAGCGCGGCGGCTCGGCGAGCGCTGGCCACCAGCTACCAGTTGATGCTCGACGGCGTGGCAAGTCTCAGTGACGAAGGCCTGCGCCGCAGTTGGTTCAACAAGGTGCCTGCGCACCGCAACCTGATCCTCGCGTGGATGGCAGAAGGCCGCCGCCAGCGGCTGAGCCCCGCACGCACGCAGGCCCACCTGAGCGCACACACCCAGCTGCGCGAGCCCTTCGAGCGGCTGGTCGACACAGGCGTGCGCCTGAACCAGCTGCACAGTGCCGCGGCATGGAACGATTTCCTGGTCGAGGAAGCCACCGAGCTGAGCGGTGCCGAGCGCGTGCTGCTGGTGCTGACCGACGGCGACGACCTGCGCATAGCCGGTTCGCTGCTGCCAGCCGGCGAGGACGCCGCGGCGCTGCTGCTGGCCATCCGCCCCTGGCTGGACGAGGCGCGGCACACCCGGCTGGCGCGCCTGCGCCTCGGGCCGGAGGGTGCAGACGACGTGGCGCAGCGCTCCTGCCTGGTGGCGCCGCTGATCGCACAGCGCCAGGTGCTGGGATTCCTGTATGCCGACATCGAGGGCGTGTTCGGCCGCTTCCACGACGCCGACCGCGACCTGCTGGCGATGCTGGCGGCCCAGGCCGCAGTGGCGCTGGCCAACCTGCGCGCCAGCGAAGGGCTCGAGGCCAAGGTGGCCGAGCGCACCGCCGAAGCGCAGGCAGCGCGCGAGCGCGCCGAACAGCGCGCCGGCGAGCTCGCGCTGATCAACCGCATCCAGGAGGGTATTGCCGCCAAGCTCGAGTTCCAGGCCGTGGTCGACCTGGTCGGCGACACGCTGAGCGAAGTCTTCCCCGAACGCGACGTATCGATCTTCTGGTGGGATGCAAAGGCCGGCCTGGGCCACGGCCTGTATGTCAGGTTGAATGGCAAGCGGATCAGCGTGGGACCAGTGCGCCCCGACCCTGACGGCCCGACGTCCAGAGCTTTCGCGCAGGGGCGTCCGGTGGTGGCCAACAACGCTGCCGAGATGGCCGCGTGGGGCATGCGCGCGATCGAGGGCAAACAACTCGCGAAGTCCACGGCGCTGGTGCCGATCATGCTGGGCGAGCGCCGCATCGGCACGCTCGCGCTGAACGATCACGCGTGCGAGAACGCCTTCGGCGAGGCCGAGGTGCGGCTGCTGCAGACCGTGGCGGCGAGCCTGGGCGTCGGGCTGGACAACGCGCGCAATTTCGACGACACACAGCGGCTGCTGAAGGAGACCGAGCAGCGTGCGGCCGAACTGGCCATCATCAACGGCATCCAGCAGGGCATGGCCAGCTCGCTGGACTTCCAGGCGATCGTCGACCTGGTCGGCGACAAGCTGCGCGAAGTGCTGCACACGGCCGACATCGGCATTCGCTGGCTCGATCATTCCCGGCGCTGCGTGCACTACCTGTACGAATTCGAGCGCGGCGTGCGCATGCAATTGCCGTCCGAGACGATCGCGCCCGAACGCTGGGCCGCACTTCAGCACCGCCGCGAACCGGTGCTTCGACGCACGGCAGCCAAGGTGGCGGCCATCCAGCGCGTGCCAGGCACCGACTCCTCGCTGTCCTCGGCAGAGATCCCGATCGTCGGCGGCAACAAGCTCCTCGGTTCGATCATCGTCGAAAGCTTCGAACGCGAGCATGCCTTTGGCGACGCCGAGCTGCGGCTGCTGCAGACCATCGCCGGCAGCCTGGGCGTAGCGCTGGAAAACGCCCGCCTTCACGGCGAGACGCAGGACGCGCTGGCGCGGCAGACGGCCAGCGCGCAGGTCATGCAGGCGATCAACAGCTCGATCGCCGACACGCGGCCTGTGTTCGAGGCGATCATGGAAGGCTGCGCCCAGCTGCTGCCCGGCACTCAACAGACGCTGACGCTGGTGGACGAGGCGCAAGGCACGATGGTGCTGGCCGCGCACAACGGGCCGGCGCGGGTCCAGCTGGAGCGTCATTTCCCGATGCCGCTGGCCGACAGCCTGCTCGTGCGCCAGCCAGGCGGCCCGGGCCAGGCCATGCGCTATGACGCGGTGCTGCATGACGCCGGGGCTCCCGGGTGGCTGAAGCGCCTGATCGAGTCGATGCGCATCGGCGACTGCTCGATGGTCTTCGTCCCCCTGCGACGCGACGATCGCGACATCGGCCGCCTGACCGTGGTGCGCTATCCGCCGGCGCCTTTCACCGATGCCGAGGTCGTGATGCTGCGCACCTTTGCCGACCAGGCGGTGATTGCCATCCAGAACGCGAAGCTGTTCAACGAGACGAAGGAAGCGCTGGAGCGGCAGACGGCCACGGCCGAGGTACTGCATGTCATCAGCGAGTCGGTCACCGACACACAGCCGGTGTTCAGGGTCATTGCGGAGCGGGCAGCGCGGCTGACCGGAGCGCACTACGCAATGGTGTTCACCTTCGATGGTGAATGGATCCGCGCGGCCAGCCACTTTGGCGTCAATGCCGAAGGCATGGCGGCGATGAGCGCGGCCTTTCCCATGCGCCCCGGAGACGGGTCCGTCACCGCGCGCGCGGTGCGTGACGGCCGCGCCGCCCAGCTGGCGGACGTCCTGGTGCCGGGCCAGCTTGCAGCGCAGACGCAGGACATTGGCCGAAGGGCCGGCTACCGAGCGGTGCTCAGCGTGCCGATGCTGCGTGAGGGCCGCGTCATCGGCGCCATCTCGGTGATGCACCCCAGACCCGGCGAATTCGCACCCCGCGAGGTGGAACTGTTGCAGACCTTCGCGGCACAAGCCCTGATTGCGGTGGAAAACACGCGGCTTTTCAACGAGACGAAGGAGGCACTGGAGCGCGAGACGGCCAGCGCCGAAGTGCTGCGCGTCATCGGCAACTCTATGGCCGATGTGCAGCCGGTGTTCGACAGCATCTGCGCCAGCATGTCGCGACTGCTGCATGACGCTGACCTGGCGATCGGCTCGCTCGCAGACGACGGCCTGATCCACTGGCGCGCAGGCTTCGGCGAATCGCTCGAGGTAATGCGCCAGGTGTTCCCGCGCCCGGCGCCAGCCAGCGCCCAACTGCTGACGGGCAAGGCCACGTTCCTGCCCGATGTCTTGCATGGCGAGGGCGTACCCGAAAGCCTGCGCGAAGCCGGACGCAAGCTGGGCCGCAACTGTTCGATGCTCAGCGCCGCGATGACGCTGGGCGACAAGGTGTACGGCACGATTTCGGCCTTCCACTTCGACATGCGGCCGTTCTCCGACGAGGAAGCGCGGCTGATCAAGTCCTTCGCCGACCAGGCGGTGATCGCCATCCAGAACGCGCGGCTGTTCAACGAGACGCAGGAGGCGCTGGAGCGACAGACCGCCACCGCGGAGATCCTGCGCGCCATCGCCCGATCACCCGAGGACGTGCAGCCGGTGTTCGATGCGATCGCCGAGCGCGCGCGCGTGCTGTGCGGAGCGGTGGTCAGCGGCGTCACCCGCTTCGACGGCGAGTGGGTGCACCTGGTTGCGGTCGATGGCGTCAGTGCCGACGCGATGGAGGTCGTGCGCGCGGCTTTCCCGATGCGCTCGGGCGCGGGCTCGATCAACGCCCGCGCCATCCACGACCGGGCGCCGGTTCAGATCCTGGATGTGCTGGCCGACGACAGCTATCACGCCAAGGCCGCGGCAGAGCGGGCCGGCTATCGCAGCGGTCTTGCGGTGCCGATGTTGAAGAGCGGTCGGGTAATCGGTGCGATCGCAGTGTTTCGCGCCGCGAAGGGCGCCTTCCCCGAACGCATGCTGAACCTGCTGCAGACCTTCGCAGACCAGGCCGTGATCGCCATCGAGAACGCGCGCCAGTTCAACGAGACGCAGGAGGCGCTGGAACGGCAGACAGCGACGGCGGAGATTCTGAGCGTCATCAGCAGTTCCCCGACCGACGTGCAACCCGTGCTCGACGCCATCGTGCGCAGCGCAGCACAGCTGTTCGACCCTTGCAACGCCACGATCACGATGCTGCAGGACGGCACGCTGCACTGGCGCGGCGGCGCCGGCCGCGAACATGACATGGAAAAGGTCAAGGCCGTGTACCCCATGCCCCTGGACCCCGCACGCTCCCCTTCGGCGCAGGCGATTGCCGAGCTGCGCACGATCGAGATCCTGGACGCGCATGCGAGCGACACGCCGGCCTTCACCCGGGCCGCTGCAAGTGCTGGCGGCTTCGGCTCGGCCGTGTTCGTGCCGCTGATACGCGAAGGCCAGGGCATTGGAACGATCATCCTGACGCACCCGCAGACGGGCTTCAAGCTCAGCGACAAGCAACTGTCGCTGGTACAGACCTTCGCCGCGCAGGCCGTGATCGCCATCGAAAACGTGCGGCTGTTCAACGAGACCAAGGAGGCGCGCGCCCAGGCCGAAGCCGCCAACGAAGCCAAGAGCGCGTTCCTCGCGACGATGAGCCACGAGATCCGCACGCCGATGAACGCGGTCATCGGCATGAGCGGACTGCTGCTGGACACGGCGCTGAGCGAGGACCAGCGCGACTTCGCCACCACCATCCGCGATTCCGGCGATTCGCTGCTGACGATCATCAACGACATCCTGGACTTCTCCAAGATCGAGGCCGGGCGCATGGACATCGAGCGCCATCCCTTCGACCTGCGCGACTGCGTCGAATCGGCGCTGGACCTGATCGCCGGCCGCGCTGCCGAGAAACACCTGGACATTGCCTACGTCTTCGAAGGCGAGGTGCCGCCGGTGATCGACGGCGACGTCACCCGGCTGCGGCAGATCCTGCTCAACCTTTTCAGCAACGCCGTCAAGTTCACCGAGACCGGCGAGGTGGTGCTGAGCGTCGTGCCCGAAGGCGAGCAGCTGCACTTCGCAGTGCGCGACACCGGCATCGGCCTTAGCGAACAGGGCAAGAGCCGGCTGTTCCAGAAGTTCAGCCAGGCTGACTCGAGCACCACGCGCAAGTACGGCGGCACTGGCCTCGGCCTGGCCATCAGCAAGCTACTTGCCGAGCTGATGGGCGGCACGATGTGGGTGGAAAGCGCCGGGCCAGGCAGCGGTTCGACCTTCCACTTCACCATCCATGCCACGCCCGCCAAGCTGCCCGAGGGCGTCGACCCGAGCCGCCGCCAGGTGATCGGCGATCACCCGGCACTGCAGGGCAAACGGCTGCTGGTGGTGGACGACAACGCCACCAACCGGCGCATCCTGGCGCTGCAGACCGCCAGGTGGGGCATGGAGGCCATCGACACCGACGCGCCCGAGAAGGCCCTGCCGCTGCTGCAGCAGCAGCGTTTCGACCTGGCCATCCTGGACATGCACATGCCTGGCATGGACGGCGTGCAGCTGGCCACGTGCATCCGCGAGGCCGGCCACACGCTGCCGCTGGTGCTGTTCAGCTCGCTCGGCCGGCAGGAGAACACGAGCGGGCTGTTCGCCGCCAGCTTGAGCAAGCCGCTGCACCAGAGCCAGCTGTTCGATACGCTGGTCACGCTGCTGTCGGGCGAACGCGCCAGTGTGGCCGCGCCCAGCGTCGCCAAGCCCAAGCTCGACGCCGGCATGGCGGCGGCCCAACCGTTGCGAATCCTGCTGGCCGAGGACAACGTGGTCAACCAGAAGCTGGCGCTGCGGCTGCTGCAGCAGATGGGTTACCGCGCCGACGTGGCCAGCAACGGTATCGAGGCCATCGAGTGCATCGAGCGCCAGCGCTACGACCTGGTGCTGATGGACGTGCAGATGCCGGAGATGGACGGACTGGAGGCAACGCGCCGCATCGTCGCGCGCTGGCCCGACGCGACCACTCGCCCGCGAATCGTCGCGATGACCGCCAACGCGATGCAGGGCGACCGCGAAGAGTGCCTCGCCGCCGGCATGGACGACTACGTGACCAAGCCGATCCGGGTGGAGGCGCTGGTCGCCGCACTGACGCAAGCCAGGAGCCGTGATGTCCAGTGAGATGCACGAGCACATCGCCGTCCTGGCCCGCTCAGGCAAGCAGGCTCAGGCCATCGAAGCCGCCAGCGTGGCGCTCGCCGCGCCCGCCCTGGGCACGTGCGAACGCATCGCCCTGCTCGATCAACGCGCCGAATCGCTGATCGCCGAAGGCCGCTTCAACGATGCGGCAGGCGACGCCGAGGCCATGCTGGCGCTGGCCGGCGAAACGCACGCGCTGAAGATCACCGCGCTGGTACGACAGGCCGTGGTGCTGATGCGCCTGGGCCACAACAAGCAGGCGCTCGGCGTGGCCGAGCAGGCCCTGGCGCTGACCGAGACTGGCCGCGACCCGGCGGTGGTGGCCGCAGGTGTGCTGTGCCTGGCCGAGGCCCAGCTGCGCGCTGCGGCGCACGATGCCGCCCTGGCCAGCGCGCAGCGCGCGGCTGCGCTGTTCGAAGCGCTGGGCGACACCGCGGGCGTGGGCCGCGCCCACTGGCTGATCGCCTTCGCACACACCCGGCTGTCGCAGAACGAGGCCTCCCGCCGCGCTGCCCTGCGCTCCGTGGCGCTGGCCCGGGAGGCGGGCGACACCCAAGGACTGGCCTACGCGCTGAACGTGCTCAGCTTCAGCTGCACCGACATCGCTGAACGGCTGACGGTGCTGCGCCAGGCGGCGGCCGCCTTCGAGCGCGCCGGCTACGTCTACGGCCGCATGCTTGTGCTGGGCAACCTGTCGCTGACCTTTGCCGATCTGGGACTGTGGCGCCACGCTTGCCGGCTGGGCGAACAGTGCATGGCGCTGGCCGAACACATTGGCGCGCGCCTGAATCTGGCGCTGGAGATGGGTGCAGCGCTGATGTGGCAGATCGAACTGGGCGATCTGGTCGGCGTGCGCGCGCGCTGGGCGGGCTACGAGGCCCTGGTCAATGCACTCGACGAGCCGGTAACCGGCAATGACCGCGAGCTTTGGACCGCCGAGCTGTGGGCGGCCGAAGGTGACAGCGACGGTGCGCTGAAGCGCCTGCGCGCCTTCCTGCGGCGAGTGCGCAAGCAGAACCCCGGTTTCGAGCTGTACGTGCAGATCCCGCTGGCGCGGCTGCTGCTGCAGCGTGGCGACGCCGCCGCGGCGCTGCGCGCCGCCCGCAACGGCATCGCCTGCCTGCGCGAGCGCGGCTTTGCGCGCACCGGCTTCAACCAGAGCCACGACATCGTCTGGTGGCACAGCCGGGCGCTGGCCGCCCTGGGCCGCGACGAGGAGGCCTGGGCCGCGCTGCAGCAGGCGCACGACCTGCTGCTGGGCGCCGTGCGCAACCTGCACGACGAGGGCCTGCGCCGCAGCTACCTGAACAAGCGGAGCGTCAACCGCGAGCTGGTGCGGACTTGGCTGGCCGAAGCGGCCCATCACGGCGTGCCCGATGCACAGCGCCTGGAGCACCTGCGCCTGCCCAGCAGCCTGGCCGACCCCTTCAAGCGGCTGGTGGACAGCGGCCTGCGCCTGAACCAGC
>Ga0316188_10000027_pt1 | contig 40495 bp, 30 predicted proteins | sample Phiworburrow1_MG_FD_204933 | JGI IMG/M metagenome (GOLD analysis project Ga0316188, IMG submission 204933) | Coastal sediment microbial communities from Maine, United States - Phippsburg worm burrow 1 | ecosystem: Environmental > Aquatic > Marine > Coastal > Sediment | place: USA: Maine... | reverse complement strand
TGCATGTATATAGTTGCTGTCCAAGTGTGCTCTTCAATCTTCGTAGTTTATATAAATGATTGTCAAACACTTGAATTTCAGCCCCTAGGCTCATAGCAACCCTAGCGGTATATTCGGCTGCTGTTCCGGCTCCAATAATTACCACTTTAGTGGGTTGAACTCCGGTGACACCACCTAACATAATACCTTTTCCATTTTGCATAGAACTCAAATATTCGGAAGCGATAAACATAACGCAACTGCCGGCAATCTCACTGAGGCAACTAATAATTGGCATGCCTCCCAACTTGTCTTCAATAAACTCCCAAGCAAAAGCACTTACTTTTTTTTGCAATAATGCTGTTATATACGATTTATCTAAATGACCCGGTTGAATCGCACTTATAAGCGTCTGCTTATTCTTTAGATATCCAATCTCATCAAGGGTGGGGGGCTCAATTTTTAAAATAGTATTAGCATTAAATACTTCTCGAGCGGATGAAACTATTTTAGCTCCAGCCTCGCTATAGTCATGATCGGAAAAATTAGCACCTTCACCGGCACCAGTCTCAACCAAAATTTCATGACCATTATTAACTAATAGTGCCACTGAATCGGGAATCATGCAAATTCTATTCTCCTGAAGAGATCTCTCTTTTGGAAGTCCTATCACAAGCCCTCTACTGTTAGATTTTATTGGAGCTAGTTGTTCTTGTGGTGTTAATTTTACTGAAGCTAAAGCTGCAAATCCGGATTTTAATTTTTTGCTCATATTATTTTGTATTCAATACTTCGTTTTTGGTCACTCTCATGAAATAACTCGACCTGAAAATATTTAGTGGGCTTATACATACCAAGTTTTTTAGGCCATTCAACCAAACACAACTCCTCAGAGTCGAAATATTCGGTTGTTCCTATTTCAAAAATCTCCTTTTCATTTTTTATTCTGTACAAATCAAAATGATAAATCTTTTTTTTCGAAGACGACAAATATTCATTTATCAACGAAAATGTAGGACTGTTTACCATTTGCCTCACTCCTAACAACTCACAGATAGATTTGATGATAGTAGTTTTTCCCGTTCCAATATCACCAAAAAAAAGCCAAATATTATTACCCTCAGACTCCTTAATGAGTTCGGAAGCTATTGTTTTTATATCGTTTAATCCAAATTCTTTTCTTCGTTTAATCATTCCTAATTTAAAACATTCTTTGGAGTTAAAAAGACCAAAGGAATAATCATTTCTTCCAGACTCACACCTCCATGTTGGAAAGTGTCTTTATACATAGAAACATATTGATTGAAATTGTTGGGATATGCAAAAAATTGATCTTCAATAGCAAAAACATAACTAGTTGAAACATTACCTTTCGGTAGAAAAAATCTTTCGGGTTTACTTGTAGCGAGGATTTTGTCACCACTATAATTCAAATTTCTGCCTTGTTTATAACGCAAGTTAGTATTCACATTCCTATCGCCAATAATTTTAAAAGGGCGCTTTACGCGAATGGTCCCATGATCCGTGGTAATAATAACCCGCGCTTTGATTTCAGATATCTTTTTTAAAATTTCAAACAAAGAAGAGTGTGCAAACCAAGATTTCGTAATTGAGCGGTAAGCTGCCTCGTCAGGAGTTAACTCCATTATCATATTCATGTCAGAACGGGCATGTGATAGCATATCAACAAAATTGAAAACGATAACATTCAAATCATTTGAAAAAAGATTACTCAGGTGGTTAGAAAAAATTCTACCCTCCTCAAATTTCAATATTTTATTATATGAAAATTTGTGCTTTAGATTATTACGTTGTAATTGTTTTTCGAGAAACTCATGTTCAAAATTATTTTTTCCATCATCTTCTTCTTCGCTTACCCAAAGTTCCGGATAAACTCGATACATTTCAGATGGCAACATCCCCGAAAACAATGAATTACGAGAATAGGCAGTAGTAGTAGGTAAAATTGAATAATAAGTTTCTTCCGAATCAACCGCAAAGTAATCTAGCAACTCCGACTCAATAATTTTCCATTGGTCGAATCGAAAGTTGTCAATAACAAACATAAAAGTAGGCCTTGATTTATTGACCTCCGGAAAAACCTTAGCCTTCATTAATTTGTGTGACATCAGAGGTTTAGAGGAATTTGGGTCATTTAGCCAGCTTTCATAATTTCGTTTAATGAACCGACAAAAATTTAGATTGGCTTCTTCTTTTTGAGCTCCCAATACTTCCAACATTCCTGCATCTGATTGGTTTATCTTCAGTTCCCAGTGTACAATTTTTTTATAGATATCAGCCCATTCTTCATGGCTGAGGTTATCTAAAATGGCCATATTAATTTTACTAAATTCCTGTTGATAGGTAGAGGTTACCTTTTCCATGACCAAATGCTTTTTATCCAAAATTTTCTTTACAGCCAACAATATTTGTTTATGATTTAATGGCTTTATTAGATAGTCTTCAATTTGGGCTCCGATGGCATCATCCATTATCTGTTCTTCTTCATGCTTAGTAATCATAACAACGGGTACATTGGGCTTTGTGCTCTTAATCAAGTCTAATGCTTCCAGACCGGACATTCCGGGCATATTTTCATCAAGAAAAATAATGTCAAAATTTCTTGAAGCACTCAACTCCACAGCTTCAAATCCATTGTTTATCGGTACTATTATGTAGCCCTTTTGTTGTAAAAAAAGAATGTGTGGCTTTAGAAGGTCAATCTCGTCATCAGCCCATAAAATAGTATATCCATTCATAATTTGTTGTTCTCAGTCATAATAATATTAATATTCCCCTATATATAAAATAATTTGGTAAAAAAAATTATAGTTTCGTCCCAAATAGAAGTTAATTTCTTAAACTTGGACGTAAGATAATTTGCAAAGTATTCCCACCCAAAAAATGTTCCGCCACTTTGACTTAAACATCAAAGCTACTCATTGAGTTTTGCATTTAAAAGAAAATCAATTAAAAGTGGCTAAATTCATGTGGTTCAATTCCAAAACAACCTTTCAGCACAATATTAAATTTTATTCCAATAGCTTCCTAAAAGTTAAAAAAAAGAAAACGGGAACTTTTGAAAAAATTGCCTGCACGTTTGGTGATAGGCTTTAAAAGGAGGATTTAGTGCGAGATATTCGATTGGTTATTTAAAAGGCAAAAAAAACTCATATTTTTGGACTAGAGAATACCCTTAAAAAAGGCTGCCTGAAAAATTTATTTAATCTTAACTACTCTATAATGCTTTAAGCAAAACCAAAAGAAGAATAGAATCTAAATTTGTGATGGTTCCAAATATTTTGTGCCCACAACGATATTATTCATTTCATTAATTTAGAGTCCCAAGTTAAGGAATGTTAAAAGTTGAATTAGGAAAACAGATGTCTTATCGGTAAAAATTTTGGAAATGAATGTTAAGACCTGCAACATTGTTCAGTCAAAGTGATTTGCTCAACGAAATGAATCCATAAAAAGCATGGCGTCAATTGTTAAAGAGTAGTTAAGAGAATTAGAATTTTCGTATAAGTCAATGTCATTACAGGAATACACAAAATTTATGGTATCATTTATAGAGTTGTCTCTAAGTACATACGAACTTACCTCAATTGACTTCTATCATCGGAAAAAATCAAGACAACTACTCATAAAGTGAAAACCTAACCTACCTTTGCGCTTTCATCCATAGAAACTTAAACAATTACTTTTTTTAGAACTTTGCTAATCTCAACGACAAAATCACAATACAAAGCCCTAAAAACGAATGTTTTACCAACTTACTTAGACTCTCAATATATAAGATATATCACTAATTTTAAAAAAATTATACTATTGGATACTTGATAAGTTACCAATATTGATAAATTTGCTACCAAATTTAAATTTCAGTCAAACTACTGCCTATGGTTTTTACATTACGCCAAATAGCTAACTTAATACAAGGTGATGTTTTAGGAGATGCTGATATAAGCATAAATATGTTGGCGAAAATTCAAGATGCCAAGTCTGGACAATTAACATTTTTGTCCAACCTCAAATACGAACACTATATTTATACTACTCAGGCAAGTGCAGTAATTGTTCAAAAAAACTTTAAGCCTAAGTCAAATATTTCTGCTGTCTTAATTTTAGTTGAAGACCCATACTCAAGTTTTGCAAGGTTATTGGACGAATACCTCAAATTAGTAAACTTTAATAAGGTCGGAATTGAATCTCCAAGTTATATTGGCAAAGATACAACTGTGGGCAAAGATGTTTATCGTGGAGCTTTTACTTACATAGGAAATAATGTAACCATTGGAGACAATGTTAAGATATTTCCCCATTCTTACATAGGGGATAATGTAACTATTGGCAACCAAGTAATTCTCCATGCAAATGTAAAACTGTATGAAAGAACAGTAATAAAGAATAACTGCGTAATTCATGCCGGAGCAGTAATAGGCTCTGATGGGTTTGGCTTTGCTCCTCAAGAGGATGGTAGCTACAAAACAATTCCTCAGTTAGGAAATGTGATTATTGAGGATGATGTGGTAATTGGAGCTAACACAACTGTTGATTGCGCTACTTTTTCTGGTGATTCTACAATTATTGGTAAAGGAGCAAAATTAGATAACCTAATACAAATTGGTCACAATGTGGAGATAGGGGAAAATACAGTTATAGCAGCACAAGCAGGTATTTCAGGTTCAACCAAAATAGGTCAAAGATGTATGATTGCAGGCCAAGTAGGATTGGCAGGTCATCTTACCATTGCCAACAATACTAGTTTTGGGGCACAATCCGGAATAATGAAAAACGTTGTTCACGAAGGGCAAAAACTTATGGGTACTCCGGCCATTGATGTGAAGCACTATTTCAGGTCATACTCGGCATATAAAGACTTGCCAAACATAATAGATCGCCTCAACAATCTGGAAAAGAAAATTCAGCCTAGCCAAAAATAACAAAATATGATTCTAAACAAGAATTTTAATCTCTTTTGCTTTTCTGCTTTCAAATCCTATTTGTTATATTACCTTTGTAAACTTTTAATAACTTATGCTTAATCTAAAGCAACAAACTATCAAGAAGTCGGTATCCATATCAGGTGTTGGGCTTCATACTGGCATCAATACAAAGATGACTTTCCTTCCTGCCAAGCCCAATCATGGTATCAAGTTTAAGCGCATAGATCAAGGCGGGTCTCCCACCATAGATGCTGATTGTGATTTGGTTGTTGATATTTCAAGGGGCACCACAATAGAACAGAGTGGTGCTAGGGTGAGTACTATAGAACACACAATGGCTGCGTTAGTAGGTTTAGAAATTGATAACATACTAATTGAAATTGATGGACCGGAAGCACCCATTATGGATGGTAGTTCAATTCAATTCGTCAATATTCTACGCGAAGCCGAAACCGAAGAACAAAACGCTTTACGAGATATCTTTGAAATTCAAAATAGCATTTTCTATCGGGATGTAGCCAATCACGTCGAAATTGCCGCCCTTCCTTTGGACGATTTTCGAGTCACGGTAATGATAGACTATAATTCCCCGGTTTTAGGAAGCCAACACGCTTCTATCACCAACATTCAACAATTTGAAAAGGAGATTTCATCTTGTCGTACTTTTTGTTTTCTCCACGAACTCGAAACCCTATACAAAAACAATCTTATAAAGGGCGGAGATTTGAATAATGCGATTGTTATAGTTGATAGAGTTGTTGAACCTGATGAATTGAACAATATTGCTCGTATGTTGAACAAGCCAACTGTGGAAGTTAAAAAGGAAGGTATCCTTAATAACGTTGAACTACGATATAATAATGAACCGGCAAGACATAAGTTGTTAGATATAATTGGCGACCTTGCTTTAGTTGGAAGGCCTTTGAAAGCCCAAATACTAGCCGCACGTCCGGGGCATGCTTCTAATATTGCATTCGCCAAAAAACTTAAAAAAGCGATGAACTCTTCTATTAAAAAGGGAGTGCCTAGATACAACCCTTCCTCACCACCTGTGATGGATATTACCAACATTATGAGCACCTTACCTCATAGGTATCCTTTTTTGCTCGTAGATAAAATTATTCATTTAGATAATTCAACGGTAACCGGAATAAAAAACGTTACCATAAATGAGCCTTTTTTTAAAGGACATTTCCCCGGAAACCCAGTTATGCCCGGAGTATTGCAAGTTGAGGCCATGGTTCAAATTGGCGGAATACTAGTTTTGCATACAGTTCCTGATCCAGAAAACTATTGGACGTACTTTCTGGGTATTGATGATTTCAGATTTAGAAAGATGGTCGTCCCTGGGGACACACTTGTTATTAAGTGCGAATTGATTTCTCCTGTAAAAAGAGGAATTGCCAAAATGCACGGTCGGGGATTTGTAGGCAATTCCCTTGTTTGTGATGGAACTATGACTGCCAGTATTGTAAGAAAAAAATTATGAACCAATATCACTTAGCTCATGTTAATCCAAAAGCCAAAATTGGTAAAAATGTAGTTATTGAACCGTTTGCCACAATCCAACAGGATGTTGAAATAGGAGACAATTGCTGGATTGGTACCGGAGCTGTTATTTGGGAAGGGGCAAGATTAGGAAAAAACGTAAAAGTTTATCCTCACGCATCAATATCCTCTACTCCACAAGACTTAAAATATGCTGGAGAAAAAACAGAAACTTTTATCGGCGATAATTGCATTATCAGAGAAAATGTTACTATTAGTCGAGGAACCTCAGATAAGCATAAAACCATAATTGGTAAAAATTGCTTATTGATGGCTTACGTTCACATAGCCCACGATTGTATTGTTGGTGACAATTGCATCTTCGCTAATGCAGTTCAGGTAGCAGGACATGTAATTGTTGAAGACTGGGCAATTATTGGAGGAGCTAGTGCTTTACACCAATTTGTAAAAATTGGCGCTCACGTTATGCTTTCCGGAGGCTCGTTGGTAAGAAAAGACGTGCCCCCCTACACTAAGGCTGCCCGTGAACCCCTTACTTATGCAGGTGTCAACAGCATAGGTCTTCGTAGAAGAGGGTTTACTCCGGAAAAAATTGGGGAGATAGAGGAAATTTATAGGTTCATTTTCCTAAAAGGAATGAATAATTCTAAGGCTTTAGATGCTGTAGAAAGAGAATTGCCTAGTTGCCCGGAAAGGGACTATATAGTTAGATTTATTAGAAACTCAGAACGTGGTGTGATGAAAGGTTTATCAAACGGTTTTGCTTACCTTCAGTGATAATAAAAACTAACAATCTCTCTAAAAGGTATAGTTCTGAGTGGGTATTTAATAATTTTTCCTATAAATTTCAAAACGGAATATATGCCATAACCGGACCCAACGGTTCCGGAAAGTCAACACTACTACAAGTACTTTGGGGTCAACTTCCACCAACTTCAGGTCAGCTATACTACTTTGACAATGATGGAGAGATACCAATGGAAAGTATTCACAATAACTTAGTTATTGTCGCCCCCTACTTAGAACTTATCGAAGAATTTACGCTCTTTGAAATAATTAAATTCCATTTTTCATTTAAAAAAATTCGCAACTCCACAATTGATACAGTTCTGGAAAAATTAGAAATGTCTCACCATAAAGACAAGCCTATATATCAATTTTCTTCAGGTATGAAACAAAGACTTAAGCTTGGTCTGGCTTTTTATTCTGACGTAAAATTGTATTTTTTCGATGAACCTACTACTAATTTAGATAGTAAAGCAATAAATTGGTTTTGGGAAAATTTCGAGCAAATTAGTAGTGATTCCATTGTTTTTATAGGATCAAACCAAGAAAGTGACTACCCAATAACTGCAAAAAAATTAAATTTATTTGCATTATCCGGTTACCTTTCGTAAACTTGCGCAATAAATAGGTTAGTAATATTTATAGTCATCTAAAATTAAAAAAAATAAAAAAAATGAAAAAGCTAGTTTTGTATTCAGGGTTATTATTATTTTCAGTTGCAGTTTTAGTAAATTGCAAGCCAACGGAAAAGCCACCATCAGCACTTGATCAAGCAGTTAAAAGTCTTACCGGAACGTGGAAATGTAGTGGTGCTAAGCTTGGAGGTGTGAATCAAGTCGATTACATTGATAAGTTTACAATTACAATTACCGGTAGTGCCGGAAATACCTCTTTGTCTTTCACTACCCAAGGTCGCAATGTAGCACCTCCAACTAAAAGTGTTTGGCCAGTAAGTGGAACCTTTACCATTGATTCCACAAACCCAGGTTCAGCTTTGAAGAGAGACGATAATACTTCTATCAGTTATTCTGTTTCAGGAACTGGAGAACTAAATGTGCGCTTCACATATAATGGCGACGGTTTTTCGAGAATAAACGCTACAAATGCCATAAAGGGAGATTGGGTGTTTACTTTCCCCGCAAAATCATAGTATTTGAGTAATCCCTAAGGAATAAAAAAAGACCTCTTGTGAGGTCTTTTTTTTGTAATTCGCAAATATGATTCACTCAATTAACTCAATCAATTTAATTTTTTATTAATCTAAGTTGTAAAGTCTAAGCTTTAAGTGTTTCAAATGACTATATTTGGGGCAATAAGCATTTAATACATTATGGCAATTTTTAATTATATGATTTGGCAGGGCGGTCCTGATATTTTTTCAATTGGAGCGTTAACCATTAGGTGGTATGGTCTTTTGTTTGCGCTAGGATTCATTATCAGTCAGCAAATCCTCTACTATTTTCATCGAAAGGAAGGTAAACCTGAAAAAGATGTTGATACACTTACAATTTATATGGTAGTAGCCACAATAATCGGGGCAAGACTTGGTCATATAATCTTTTATCAACCTGAAATATTTTTGGAAGACCCACTAAGTGTATTTTTGCCTTTTTCATTCCAACCTACTTTCCATTTTACCGGATTTCTAGGACTTGCAAGCCACGGTGGTGCCATCGGAATTTTGATTGCACTGTGGTTCTATTCCAATTGTGCCATAAGTTTCACCAAAACAAATTCAAAAGGCAAAAAATCTAAAGGACTGTTTTTCATAAAACGGGTTAGACCAAATCAAAGCTATCTTCAAGTTCTTGACAGAATTGTGATATTAGTAGCCATAACCGGTGCTTGTATTAGAATGGGAAATTTCTTTAATTCTGAAATTCTAGGAAAACCTACTGATTTGCCGACCGGAATTGTCTTTGCCCATTCTGTTATCGAAGAATTAAAAGGTAATTCTGAGTTTAGTAATAATATTGTTGAGAAGGTCGAAATTAAAAAAATCGATTCTGCTAAGGTCAGTGCGACCGGAAAAGTTCCTATTGAAATCTTCCTCAGTTTTAAATCCGGAGTAAGCTTGAGTGACGCACAGTTTTATGTTCAAAATAACGTAAAAAATATACTCACATATAGAAGCGAAAATATAGAGGAGTTACCCAATAGTGAAATTAACTTTAAATCTTCTATTAATGAAAAAACGAACCAAGCTGTAGTTCAAGTTATTACCACAGGTATTATTCGACATCCGGCTCAATTGTATGAATCGGCTTCTTGCGCTTTGCTTTTCATCTTCTTATTCTCAATATGGAACCGCTACAAAATAAATTTGCCCGCAGGCAGGGTTTTTGGTTATTTTATGATAATCCTTTGGAGTTTAAGGTTTAGCTATGAGTTCCTAAAAGAAAATCAGGTGCCTTTTGAAGATAATCTTCCTTTAAATATGGGTCAAATATTGAGTATACCCCTTATTGTCGTTGGAATAATAATTTTGATTAGATCGTATAAAAAAAAATCTATACAAAAGGTGTGATTTCTCAAATTTACTCATAGCTAACCGTAACCTGAAATTATCGTATTCTTTCATCGCTAATACCTTCGTGGGATATGGGTTCCAAAATTATGATGAACCTATACCTAAAGCTGTAATTCTGGTAAAAAATTTCTTAAGCAATAAAATTATTCTTTAATAATTCTTAATGTTTTTAACATTCTAATAATCAAGTCTTTAATTGTTTAAATAATAAAACATAAATTGAACTGAACACTCGCTTATTCTTGCAATTTTCATTTTAGATTTTTTTTTTAATAATAGAAAATTCTAAATTCATGCTCTGAATTGTAGTATCGAGATGCTTAAATTTATTCTTGGTTTTATAATGTATTCAATAATTAATAATACTTTAGGGCAAAGTGTTAATACAATTATTGGTGGTCGCTCATCAGGATTGGCGGGTACAGGTTCCGTGATTAAAGACATTTCGGCAACATCCAACAATATTGGTGCGTTGGCGTTTGTGGAGGAAACAAATGTTGCATTTTCAACTGAGTTCCATCCAAAACTACCGGGCTCTTCCAAAGTGTCCTCCTGTTTTTCTCTACCCACAAAATTAGGAGTAACCGGTATATCTTTATTTCGATTTGGCGACAACGTATATAATGAGTTGGTTATTGGAATTGGTCACAGTCACAAAATTGGAATCTCCTCATTAGGTATACGAGCCAATTATATCCAGTACCACAGTGAAACACTGAGCAACAAATATGCTTTTAGGCTAGATTTTGGATGTCTTACTGACATAACTCCAAAACTCTTTGTTGGAGCTTACATTCTAAATATTACAAAATCAAAATTATCATCAGAGGCACTGCCAACAAAATTTGTGGTAGGCTTGGGTATCAAACCCACAACTCATTTATTCATTATTTCAGAAATAGAAAAAACCCTCACCTACCCTACGACTTTTAAAGCGGGGGTTGAATATAAAGTATATAACAAGTTATTTTTAAGAACAGGAATCAATATGTCACCAAATGCAGGCTACGGTGGGATAGGCATGGTTATAAAAAAATTTAATATTGACTATGCAATGAAATTCACATCTGTACTGGGCACTTCCTATAGTGCTTCGCTTTCCTATTCTTTCACAAGAAACAAAAAACAATGAAACGGGTTTTAACCATAGTATTATTTACCTGCTACTTTGATGCCATCTTTTGTCAGGATTATCCAAGGCAAGATTTTTCAATAGAAGAACTGTCCAATCTAATTCCAAAAATTCAAGATGCAGATCAAACAAATGAAGATATTTTTGAAAATCTGACACAGCTTTTATCCGAACCAATAGATTTGAACAATATTACCCCCGACCAGTTTAGGGCATATTTTTTACTTTCAGAAGCCCAAATTCGCTCATTTTACAATTATATAAAAGATGTCGGACCACTGCTATCGGTATATGAGTTACAAGCTATTCCTGATTGGGACAGAAATACCTTTGACAGAATTATTCCTTTTGTCAAAGTCGCCGATTCATCGGAAAAAATAAATGCCCGATTGTTAAAAAGAATAGGTCAGGAAAAAAATAATTATTTACTATTCAGGACAGAAAAGACCTTAGAACCGTTGTTAGGATCTCGTTCCAACACTCCCACCTCAAATCGGTTTGAAGGAGACCCCTACAAGATTTACCTCAGATACAGAGTAGCTCATACTAATGATTTTAGTATTGGTTTTACTGCTGAGAAAGACCCGGGCGAGTCTTTTGAATGGTCTGCCCCAAAAAGAAAATACGGAATTGATTACCTTTCTTTTCATGTCCAACTATTAAATAAGAGAAAAATCAAAAATATAATAGTTGGAGACTTCCAAAGTCAGTTTGGACAGGGGTTAATTCTAGGAACAGCTTTCGGATTTGGTAAGAATTCAGAAACCATAACCACAGTAAAAAAAAATAACCTCGGTTTCCTACCTTATACAAGTGTCAACGAAGTCAATTTTTTTAGAGGTATAGCAATAAGCTATCAACTGGCTCCAAAAATATTACTTCATGCATTTGGCTCACACACCTACAAAGACGGTCAAATACAGGATACGACCACAGGCAATGAAGAGTCGGAAGTAACATCTTTAATTGAAACGGGTTTACACCGAACCAAGTCTGAACTTGAAAGCAGAAAACAGATACCGCTAACAGACTTAGGAGCAGTATTACAATTTAGTAATCGCAGTTGGGATGCCGGGGTAATCTTCCACCACACCTCTTTTGGAAAGTCATTCAAGCCAACACCTTCAAAATACAATCAATTTTCCTTTCAAGGCACTCAAAACCAGAACGTTAGTGCATTTATAAACTATAGCATCTCAAATTTTATCTTTTTTTGTGAGGCCGCAACAACCCTCAATCATGGCAAAGGGATTGTTGTCGGTACTATCGGTAACCTAAGCAATAAAATGGATATTTCTCTGCACTTTAGAAGTTATGATAGAGATTTTTATGCCTTAACCTCTAATGCACTTTCAGAAAGTACTTCACCACAAAATGAAAAGGGCTTCTATTGGGGCTGGAGATATACATTCAACAAAAAGATTGCTTTCAACGGATATATTGACTTTTTTTCCTTTCCTTGGATTCGATTTCAATCCTATTCACCATCTAATGGAAGTGAGTGGTTACTACAACTAAATTATTTGGTGAGCAAGAAGACTAGCTTTTTTTTACAAGTAAGAGAAGAAAATAAAGTGAGGAATAGTAGTTCGGTTTCTACAACCTACCCCCAATCCAAAGGAATAAAGCGTATTTATACGATAAACGGCAATTATGAAGCAACCTCATTTTTAGGTTTTAAAACTAGAGTTCAAGCGAGTAGCTACAGCTTTTCAGGGAGCGACACAAAAGGAATTGTTGTATTTCAAGAAGCAAAATTATCATTGAAACGCCTAAATCTTTCTTTAGGCCTCGCACTCTTTGATGCTGACAACTTCAACAATAGGATATACTTGTACGAAAGAGACGCTTGGCTTGCTTATTCTTTTTCAACCTACAATGGAGTGGGCATCAGAAATTATATTTTAGCAAAATATCAATTGTCAAAGAAAATAGATTTTTGGATAAAATGGTCTCAAACCAAGTACAATAATCAGGAAAATATTGGTACCGGTGGCAACACTATTGATGGAAATACAAAAAATGATGTTAAATTTCAGGTTCGAATAAAATTTTAATATTGGTATAAATGAATGGTGTTTCATTAATAACCCCCCAAATCGGAATAGTAATATTTTGCGGTTTAATCGTGTTTTTAATAGTTTTTAGGCTTATTTTCAAAAAACCCAAACAATAAAGCATTCGGATTTTTGTCAATTCAACTAATAATACTAACATTGGAAAATATTAATTATTTCCAAATGTTGGGAGAAATTTTGTTATAATTCTTAAAATACCTAAATTTGTGGCGTTAATTATTTTAATCGGTCGGGAGAACATAGGTTGACTTATTACTTCAGTTGGGATTATCAGATTAACTAATTTATATTTATAGAATTATTTTAACAAATTTCAACATTATCAAATGAACATTTATGTCGCCAACATTCCATGGAAAGCCACGGAAGAAGAATTAAAACAACACTTTTCCGCTTATGGTGAAGTTTCATCAGCAAAAATTATTATGGATAAAGTGACTCAGCGTAGCCGTGGGTTTGGATTTGTAGAAATGCCAGACGATGAATCAGGGCATCAAGCAATCGAAAACTTAAATAACGCAGACTTTCAAGGAAAAAGCCTAGTCGTAAACGAGGCTCGTCCACGTGAAGAAAGACCAAATACCTTTCGTAGCGGTGGATACAACCGAAGTGATCGGTAATACTTATCTAAACCTTACAATATTTTAAAAAAACCCTTGACACAAGTTGAGGGTTTTTTGTTTCACTTGCCACAGCCATAAATATCTCCAACCAAGTTCTGAAATACAACTCAACTATCTTTGGAACTCCAATATTTTGACTTTCAAAACAATAGAAGTCTAACTATATCCATCTTCTCCAATTTTCAATCTTTAATAACCCATTTGTTGTCAACAAACCTTGAGACTTTAAGAGGATTATCATCTTTTAATTCATCGGGTAAAATGGAATCGGGAAAATTTTGAAATGTAACTGGGCGAACAAACCTCTTGATTGCATCGGTGCCTACAGAAGTAAAACGCGAATCAGTGGTGGCAGGAAAAGGTCCGCCATGATTCATTGCAGGACTAACTTCTACTCCTGTCGGCACTCCATTAAAAATGACCCTTCCGGCTTTTTCCGCTGCACACTGAACAAATGATTTGTATTTGCCCAAATCCGACTCATTGGCAAAGATAGAAACAGTAAGTTGACCACTAATATTATTTAATACTGACAACAATTCAGTTTCGTCCTTGGCTAACACAATCAAAGAGTAGGGACCAAAGACTTCTTCGAGCAAAATTGGGTTATTCACAAAATCTAAAGCCTTTACACTGGCGATCGTCGGGACACCCGTCATTTCGCTTTCTTTTTGACTCAATTCAGTTTCAGTCCTAACTTTTGTTTGCGCTAATGCTTTCTTTCGGGCTAGGAAATATTTATCGGCTATACTTTGGTGTAGCATTGCTTCAGGTTTAACCTGCTTTATTCTCTCAATTAAAATAGAAACGAACTTAGTAAAATCTGAATTTTCTACTCCCAAGATTAGCCCGGGTTTAGTACAAAACTGTCCCGAACTTTGGGTAATCGACGCAACCAGTATTTCAACTACTTTCTCAATTTTATTTTTTAATGCTTCAGGCAGAATAAAAATAGGATTCAAACTACCCATTTCGGCAAAAACTGGTATTGGAGTATGCCTTTGCGAAGCATAACTAAATATTGCCATGCCACCTGAAAATGAACCAGTAAAACCAACTGCTTTAGCAATAGGATGTTGAACTAATTGTTTACCAAGTTCAAACGAAGCCCCATGTATCTGTTGAAAAACAAACTCAGGCATTTGACACCTCTTTATCGCTTTATCGATAGCCCCAGCAACCAAATCGGAAGTTTTAGGATGAGCCGGATGAGCTTTAACTACAACGGAGCAACCACTTGCTAGGGCAGATGCCGTATCAACGCCGGCGGTAGAGTATGCCAAAGGAAAATTGCCGGCCCCAAAAACTACAACAGGACCAAGTGGAACCATCATTTTTCTAAGATCAGGCTTAGAAATGGGTTTACGGTTTGGCAAGGCACTATCAATCCGAGCCTCAACCCAAGAACCTTCCCGAACAAGGTCAGCAAACTGATGCAATTGCTTTATCGTACGTTGTAATTCAGCTTGAAGTCTAATTTCAGAAAGATTGGTTTCTTGAACTGCTTGCAAAACTACAGACGTACCAATTTTCTCAATTTCATTGATAATTGCCTCTAAAAATTTGCTCTTCTCGGTATTTGAAATCCGACTATAGCACAAAAAACTTTCATAGGAGTTTTTGAATAATTCTTCAATTTGAGTTGTGGAAATATCTTTCATATTTATTTAGATAAGAGTTAAAAATTATTTAATGCATATTATTAGAAAAATTTGAGATAATTTGTAAAAAAAGATAAGTAAGTGTTTTGTAAACAACGAAAGATAAAAAAATATTGTCGGTATTATAATAAAAGAAGTGGTTTTTTTAAAGATAATCCTAAGCACAGTATATATTGACTGTAAAACTCAACCACACTATCCATTTAGTAATGTTTTGTAATTAGAGTAATTCTCTTGTTTCAAGTCAAATTAAAAAAAATTCTGTGACCATAAGATTAAAGAAGGATAAATAGTTTTTGCTATTTTGTGGCTTTAGAATGCTAGAAATTATCTCATGTACCTAAATTGCCATACAGTATTTAGCTTTAAATATGGGACGCTAACCATTAAATCTCTTTATGAGCAAGCAAAGCGTTGTGGGGTTAAAAAAATAGTGCTTACCGAAATCAACAACGTAGCCTCTTACATAGAAATGTTGCGGATATGTCAATCGAATAAGTCACCCGACTTAAGTACATCTATACCAGACTATTGTTTGGAAATTGCTTTGGGCGTAGAATTTAGGAATGAGGATGAATTATGTTACATCATAATAGCCAGAAATAATAATGGCTTTGAAAATATTAACCGCTTTCTTTCATTTCATAACAAGCAAAAAACAAATTTTCCACCCCGAGCACCACAAATAGATGACATATATATTGTCTATCCTTTCGAAAAATTTGAACCTACCATCCTAAAAAAGAATGAATTTATAGGTATCAAACCTAGCGAGCTAAATAGGTATGCCTTATACAAGCCTAAGTATCCATTAACAGATAAATTTTTGGCATTATATCCGGTAACATTTTCCTCAAAAAAAGATTTTAACGTACACCGCCTTCTGAGAGCAATGGCTAAAAATACTCTACTCAGCAAATTGACAGAATCTCAACAAGCACGTGCCGATGAAATTATGGTGCCTGCTCAAAAATTAGAAGATTTGTACAATAATTTTCCGGAACTGATTAAAAACTCAAACCGAATAATTGACAATTGCCAAATTGATTTCGACCTTAAGGAAAATAAAAACAAGAGAAATATAATAGGAAATGACAAAACTGATTGGGAATTTTTAGTATCGAATGCTTGGAAGGGATTTCAATCTCGCTACAACAGCGAAGACCCAATATTACTTGAACGTTTCAATAGAGAATTGAGTCTAATCAAACAAAAAAATTTTTATTCATACTTTCTTATAGCCTACAAACTAATACAGTTCTCAGATGAAAGAGGCTATGACCATATAGCAAGAGGTAGCGGCTCAAATAGTCTGGTGGCATTTTGTCTTGGCATTACTGATGTAGACCCAATCGAATTGGATTTATATTTCGAACGCTTCCTAAACACTGAACGGACTTCGCCACCTGATTTTGATATTGACTTCTCTTGGGAAAATCGTGATGAAATTTATAACTACTTTTTTTCTACATACGGCATAGACCATGTTTGTCTGTTGGGCACTCACGTTACTTACCAAAAGCGATCTGTAATTCGAGAACTTTCCAAAGTATTTGGATTGCCAAAGGAAGAAATTGATTCGTTAATTGAAAATCCAATTCAAAATAAAGAAATGGGTGATACGGCAAAACTAATTTTTAAATATGCCGAATACATCAAAGACTTGCCTTCAAATATTTCAATTCACGCCGGCGGGGTGCTTATTACCGAAAGACCAATATATACCTACACAGCAACAGAGTATCCGCCAAAGGGGTTGCCGGTCTCACATTTCGACATGATAAACGCTGAGGATATGGGCATTCACAAATTTGATATCCTTAGTCAACGGGGACTGGGGCATTTGAAAGAAGCGGTGAACCAGATTAAAAGAAACCAAAAAATTGATGTTGATATAAATCGATTTCAGGATTTCAAAAAAGACAAAAAAATCGTTGAACTACTTAGAAATGGTCGAACAATGGGATGTTTTTATGTTGAATCCCCCTCAATGAGAATGTTGCTTGGAAAACTTAGTTGTGAAGATTATCTTACATTGGTTGCCGCAAGTTCGATAATACGACCCGGCGTTGCCCAATCCGGAATGATGAGAATTTTTATTGAACGGTTTCATCAAGTAAAAGCCGGAAAGAAGTATGAGGCTATACATCCAGACATAGATTTATTATTGAAGGATACCTATGGAGTTATGGTGTATCAAGAAGATGTAATAAAGGTAGCCCATTATTTTGCCGGAATGACCCTTGCCCAATCCGATGTATTACGTAGAGGCATGTCGGGCAAGTATCGTTCCAGAGAAGAGTTCCAACTAATTAAAAACCAGTTTTTTAACAATTGTATGGCAAAAGGATATGAAAAATCCTTGGTTGACCGTATCTGGTTTGAAATTGAAAGTTTTGCCGGCTATTCCTTCGCTAAAGGACACTCTGCCAGTTATGCTTTAGAAAGCTATCAAAGCTTATTTCTAAAAGCCCACTACCCATTAGAATTTATGGTAGGAGTAATAAATAATTTTGGAGGTTTTTATAAAACCGAATTTTATTTTCATGAAGCTAAAATGGCCGGTGCAACTATATTGCCGCCATGTGTAAATCAAAGTCAATATTTGACAACTATTGTAGGGAAAAATATTTTCATGGGTTTTGTCCATATCAAACACCTCGAACAAAAGATAGCAAAGTCTATTGTAAAAGAAAGAGACAAAAGAGGGAAATTCACTAATCTGGAAAATTTCTTACGAAGGCTACCAAACATCAAAATAGAGCAAATCCGAATACTGATTAAGGTTGGTGCTTTCGATTTTACAAAAATTAGCAAAAAAAACTTACTATGGTTTAGTTTATTATTTTTTAGCAAAGCCAAAATAAACTTGTCATCAAATATTGGTCTTTTCGATGCCGAGCCGGTAGAAACCAAACTGCCTAATTTTGTTAACGACCCACTTGAAGATGCTTTTGACCAGCTTGAACTTTTAGGATTTACTGTGGGGAACCCATTTCAACTTTTAAATACAAATGACTATGGCGACTCCACTAGCCTAGTTCTTAAAGAAAAATTAAATAGAAATATTAGAATAGTGGGCTACATGGTAACCATCAAATATTTGAAGACCAAACACAAACAGCCAATGCATTTTGGTACTTTTAACGATTGGCAAGGTCACGTTTTCGACACCATTCATTTTCCAAACTCAGCCAAAAAATTCCCATTCCGCGGTTGGGGATTTTATGAAATATTCGGTAAGGTTGTAGAAGATTTTGGGGTTTATATGATTGACGTGTCGAAAATGGTTAAACTACCACTAAAACAAAAAAAACTTCTATGAGAGAGGACTGTTTTTTAACCCCAATGCTTGAAATGATATTTATTTTAAGCCTTAAAAATTAAATATTCTAAAAAAAATTAAACCTGCCTAATCGTTATCACAACATGAAAATCAACAAAAATAAAATAAATATTCTTGAAAAAGAGCTAGAAAGTAATTGTGTTATAAACTCTAAATAATGATTTTATATTGTATATTAATAAAAATATTGTAATTTTGTTATAGTAAAGAAGCAACGATTTCCAATTCGGGGTCGTTGTTGTTTTTTTATAATTAAAATATTACAAACCACTAATAATTAGAAATAAGCTTTTGACTATGACCATTTCATATTATACAAAAGAAGGATTAGAAAAATTGAAATCTGAACTTAGCTTTTTGAAGTCGAAAGGCCGAGCAGAAATGGCCCACCAAATTGCCGAGGCTAGAGATAAAGGTGACCTAAGTGAAAATGCTGAATATGATGCAGCAAAAGATGCTCAAGGTCATCTAGAGGCTAAAATATCCCAACTTGAGAAAATAGTTGCTCAGGCTAGGTTGATTGACCATAGCAAATTGGATGATACTGTTGTTTCAATTTTGTCAAAAGTGACTATCAAAAATTTAAATAATGGAGCAATAATTACCTACACATTGGTATCTGAAGAAGAGGCCGATTTGAAATTATCTAAGATATCTATAAAATCACCTATAGGCAAAGGGTTGCTGGGAAAAAAACAAGGCGCTAAAGCAACAGTTGTTACTCCTGCGGGAGAAATAAAATTTGAAATTGTAAAAATTGAATTTTAGTTATGACCTCAATTTTTAGTAAAATAGTTAGTAGAGAAATACCGGCATACATTGTAGCAGAAAATGAAAATTATCTAGCCTTTCTCGACATCATGCCTTTAACCAAAGGTCACGCATTAGTAATTCCCAAAATTGAGACCGATTATATTTTTGATTTAGATGACACCATGTTTTCGGGGCTACATATTTTTGCCAAAAAAGTTGCCATAGCTATAAAAAAAGAAATAAAATGTAACAGAATAGGGATAGCCGTAATTGGTATGGAAGTGCCTCATGCCCACATACACCTAATCCCTATAAACAGTATGGATGACATGAATTTTCAAAACAAAAAACTCAAACTACCGCCTCAAGAAATGGAGGCTATAGCGGATAAAATAAAAAGTAGTTTTTCTAATTGAACCGGAAATATTAAGGGTGCGAAAAATTGGCAAATAGCTTTGCAGTCCTTTAAATCTATTACCTAAAAATTATATCTGACTGATAATCAATATTTTTATAATTCTTCGTTTGATTCGACCTCAGGCATTGCAAAATTGATATCAAAATTTAGTGGGTGTCGCATAAGATAATCTAAGGCCTCTTGCACTGTTAAAGATTCAAACAAGACTTTATAAATAGCATTTGTAATTAAAGGACGGGCGTGATAAAATTCGGCACACTTTTTAGCCACGATTACAGTATTGACACCCTCGGCCACTTCTTTCATATCTTGAAGTATGTCAGTCAATTTTTCTCCTTTTGCCAAGCGATAACCAACGGTAAAATTTCTACTCAATTGGCTGTTGCAGGTAGTAACCAAATCTCCTATGCCGGCAACTCCTAAAAATGCCTTGCTATGTCCGCCCAACACCTGCCCTAAATAAATCATTTCTGTAGCTCCCCTACTGATTAACAGCCCCTTAGCATTTTCGCCATAACCTAGACCACTTAACATTCCGGCTGCAATGGCAATAATATTTTTCAACCCACCTGCTATTTCAACTCCAATAATATCGTCGTTACTATAAACTTGGAATCGATCATTTCTCAGTAGTCGTTTCCCTATATGTATCACTTCTTTGAAATGACTTGCAATTACAGTCGCCCCGGGTTGTCTCTGTGCAAGTTCTTTAGATAAATTGGGACCAGACAAACAACCAATCCGCGCCACAACACTTTCTTCTTGTATCACTTCACTCATCGTTCTTACTTGCAAACGGCTTAATAATTTGGCACTTTTCAAAGTCTCTCCATCGGCCAACTTGATGTCAAAACCCTTAGTTCCGTGAATGAGAATATGGTATGGATTGAGAAATGGGGCCATATCTTTTACCATAGACCTAAAACTTGTAGATGGTACTATCGGAAAGATGACATCACAATGGCTTACAAGAAATTTTAAATCATTAACTGGTTTTACTTTATCGTGTAATTTAATACCACGATTATGTCTGTTTTTAATAATATCATTAAAAGAATTTTCATTCCTAATAAAAAACAGCACTTCTCTGTGTGAGGCCAACAAATTGGCAACGACGGTGCCAAAGTTACCTGAACCTATTACTCCGATAGGTAGTTCAGAAGTATTTTTCAAGATCATAGCCTACCAGCCGATTATGGTAATAGTACAATACTTTTATATCATGAGTAATGATATTATTTTTATTATCCATTAATATCGGTCTTTTTAGGTGAAATATTCCCACATTCTCAATACCCCTCTTAATCACTACATCAATTTTTCCCTTCAAATGCGAGGCATGGTTTATTTTTTTCTCATCCTTCAATTTATATATCTCTTTTCTGATTTTTCTAAACATTTCCTGAAAAGTTTCATAGGGTATTTCCAAATCCTCTTCAGGTATCCTCAAAAAACCGAATATATCTAATTTGGGATATCTGTGAATCCAAATTTCAAAAGCCACGTAGGCAACTAAATGGCTTGCAAATATCCGGTTAACTATGTGATATTCAGATACAATCTTATTTGAAAGCATTCGAGAGTACTCTTTTTCCCTTTGTTTATCAACTACTACTTTTTGATCACTAACAAAATACTCCTTAGTATTTATTATCTTACCTCTATCGTCTAAACTGTTACCCTCATCATCAACCCTATTGCCAATAACATCGAGGCATGGGCCAACGGCAACCGAAATATTCGATCCTTTCAAGAAAAACTTGAATAAAAATCTCAAAAGTTGAAAACTTCTATACTTATCTTTTTCAGTGATATACCTCTCCTGCCCCTTCAGTTGAAGATAGTCTTCGATAAGATCAGGTGCTTCCAATACAAAATGATAATTTAAAACCACAGGGACTACAAATATTTTTCTAGTTTTATTTTCCAAATAAATATTACGTTGAGCTTCAACCGCAGTACTTAATAAGCCAAGCTTTAATTGCTTTTCTATTAATCCCGACCGCGATCTGGTTCCACCCGGAAAAAAAAGGCTGTGGGCTCCGTTTTCAATTGATAAGGTAGAATATGTCTTTAAAGTTTCTAAGTATGGAAGGTTTTTTTTCCGTCTATCAACTTTATAGGCCCCGAGGCTGTTCATAAAATATGAAAATATAGAAATATTAAATAGATTCAGTCCTGCCCCGTAAGTAAATGCCGGCAATCCAAGCGAATGGATAACCCAACCAATGAGAATACTATCCAAATTACTAAAATGAGTAGGAACCATCACCACTGTCCCTTTGGTAGCTAATCGGCGCAACATCTCTACCTTTCCAACTATGTGGATTTTATCTCTAAGTGTGTATTTAGACCGGAAAATGGCTCCAAATTTTTTCACTCTGGCACCATTCAATAAGCGCACAAACCAAAATTTGGTAATTTTACGAGCCAACCGATATGAGCTAGGTTTAAAATTCCCCGCAATCTCGTAGGCATATCGGCTCACTATTTCAAACAAAAGTTCCTCTTCTTTATTGCCTTCCCCTTCTTGAGACCCGTTTTCAATTGAGTTGAGTTCTGTTTTTATGTGCTTCCAAAAAGCAGAATCATCCTTTGGGTCTATCCGCCACCTATTTCTTTTAATCCGATTTTGCTCTCTAAAAACAGTTACCCTCAACTCATCTATCAACTGTTTACGTGCAGGACGCAGTTCGTGGATATGTTTTATTGATTTCTCAATCACCCCTTCAAGAAACGCTTTACGGTTTTGGCTCAGTTGATATACTGGCCATTCAGGAATGCTTTCGAGAATAGGCTTATATTCTATATTTTTATTCTTTTTCTCCTCAATTCTTTCCATCCCATTTTATAACAAGTCCAAAAGTAAGAAGTTTATCATAATTAAAATTTGATATTTTTCGTTTACACAAATATTGCTTTTATAAAGTTATAAATATTTTTTTTCGAGCATTTATTTATTCAGTATAACCAAAATTTATCAATTTAATTTAATTATCTCATTAAAATTATTACTTTAGCATCAAGAAATCAAGGTAACTGCGTTCTCAATCATTTGATTATTAATGTTGTATAAGTAATTAGTATCAATATTTGACAACGTACAAAAATATCGCTTAAGTTTGTAAAAATAATTTTGTCTCTTCATAAAAAGTAATCATAATTTTAGCAAAACCGAAATAATCGCATGGTTTACAAAGAAAAAGTAATTAAAAAACTATATTACTCTATCGGAGAAGTGGCCAAAAAATTTAATGTGACTACCTCACTGATTCGATTTTGGGAAACTGAATTTGACATTCTTAAACCCAAAAAAAACCGAAAGGGCAACCGTCAATATACAGACGAAGACATTGAACAAATCAGCATCATCTATAATTTGGTTAAAGAAAAAGGCTATAAGTTAGCAGGAGCAAAAGAAATCTTAAAAAAAGATGTGTCCGGTATAAAACACAAACTTGAGTTAGTTGAATCTCTACGTAACATTAGGAAATTTTTGGTCGAAGTAAAAAATAGTTTTCCCTAGGTATTATTTTTTTAGCAACTTTGCTTTTAGTCAATACTATCGAAATCATTTTAAAGTTGTGAATGAAGAAGAACGAATAGCTTTTATAGCATTGCACAATATTGAAGGTGTCGGCGACGTTACCATAAGACAACTAATAAGTTATTGTGGCAGTCCAAATGAAGTCTTCAAATTACCCAAAAGAAAGTTGCTAAAAATCCCCGGTATCGGCGAGGTCACAGCCAATTCTATTCAAACAGGCAAATACCTCCAAAAGGCCGAAGAAGAGATAAAAAAGGCTCTAAAAGACAATACTAAAATATACTTATACACCGATCCTGAATATCCCACTCGTCTAAAAAACATTGGACAGGCACCGGCGATGTTATATTTGAAGGGCGACGTAGATTTGAATTATAATAAAATCATTGCAATCGTGGGAACGCGGCAAGCAACAAAATACGGAAAAGATGCCATTACCGAAATTATTGAAGGTCTTGTAGCCCACAAGCCTATTATCATTAGTGGTCTTGCCTACGGTATTGACATACATTCTCATCAGCAAGCTCTAACTCAAGGTCTCCAAACGATAGCGGTCTTAGGAAGTGGTATGGACGTAATCTACCCAAATGCCCACCTTCCCACAGCTAAAAAAATCGTGACACAAGGAGGGCTAGTAACTGAACAGTGCTATGGGTCGCTACCCGAGGCTCACTTTTTTCCGGCCCGAAACAGAATCATTGCAGGTATGTGTGACGGATTAATAGTGGCAGAATCGGCAGAAAAAGGTGGCGCAATCATTACTGCCAACTTGGCTAATGAATATAACAAAGATGTTTTTGCAATCCCCGGTAACATAGGTAACAAATATTCCACAGGGTGCAACAAATTAATAAAAACGCTAAAAGCTAATTTACTAACATCCGTTGAAGACATAGAATATATTATGAACTGGAATAAAAATGAAGAAAAACAAATAGGTCAACTTGAACTAGAACTAATTCATTTCGACAATAGAGAACAAATCGTTATTGATAAGTTAAATGAGAGAAACGGGCCTACTCAAATTGATGAGCTATGTATAAAAACCGGTTTTTCACATGGTGAATTAGCATCAATATTATTGTCACTAGAAATAAAAAATGTGATTTCGTCATTACCCGGAAAATCCTATCAAGTGGCACATAAATTCGCATCAAGCAAAAACACTTGATTTGCGGTGTAGAATATTTATTTCAGTTACTCAATGATTGTGATTAGAGTAGTATTTGCGATTTTTGTTTTATTACTTAAAGCAAACTATAAATCAATATTTATTATTTTGACAATTTTTAAACCAACAACAATTCAAACTTCATCTCGCCATCATGCTGACAATAAGAGAAAATTTTAATCTAACAAAATTAAACACCTTCGGGGTTGAGGCTAAAGCCAAATATTTTGTGCGAGTAAATTCAGAAGAGGAAGTAAAAGAGCTAATAAATAATTCTTCATACAAAAACAATCGTGTGTTTATTTTAGGTAGTGGGAGCAATATTTTATTCACCAAAGATTTTGATGGGCTTATAATTTCCTCTGCCATCAAGGGTATTTCAGTAAAGGAAGAAACTGAAGATTACATATTTCTCAAAGTTGGCTCCGGCGAAAATTGGCATCATTTGGTAATGTATTGTGTAGAAAGAAATTGGGGCGGCATTGAAAACTTATCTCTTATCCCCGGTCAAGTGGGCGGAGCTCCATTTCAAAACATTGGAGCGTATGGGCTTGAAGTAAGTGATGTTATTGAAGAAGTAAATTCAATTGACCTTGATACATCCGGCTCAGTAATTTTCTCAAATCAACAATGTCAATTCGCTTATCGAAATAGTATCTTTAAAAAAAATAATAAATATTTTATCACAAGTGTGACTTTTAAATTGACTAAAAAAAATCACTCTTTACAAACCGACTACAAGTCACTGAAAGAGTATATGGTTACTAATAAAATCTCAACTCCAACAATCAAAAATATCAGTGATGCAGTTATTGCTATTCGAAGACAAAAGCTAGTTGACCCAAATGAATTCGGCAATGCAGGAAGTTTTTTTACGAACCCGATTGTATCATCCCAACAACTAATGAGATTAAAAAAAGAATATCCAACAATACAGTACCATAACATTGATAATGAGGCAGTTAAAATTTTTGCAGGTTGGTTAATTGAGCAATGCGGATGGAAAGGAAAGCAAATTAATAATGTGGGAGTAAATAAAAATCAAGCATTAGTAATTCTAAATTTGGGGAATGCTACCGGAGAGGATATTTTAGATTTCTCACAAAAAATTAAGTCCGATGTTTTCAAAAAATTTCAAATACAATTAGAGTCTGAGGTAACGATACTATGAAATAAGAATTAAACAATTTTACACATTTCTCTAAGTGAAATTGCATTGAGGACTTCAACTTAAATTAAAATAATTTACCTTTTATTTTTTGAAAGTTAAAAAAATGTATAACTTGGAAACGTTTAACCAAAATTTATAATTATGGAAAAGAAAAAAGCAAAGAAAGTTGCAAAAAAAGTAGCTAAAAAGGTTGCTAAAAAAGTTGCAAAGAAGAAAGCGAAAAAATAGTAATTTCGTTTAATCGTTATGCTTTCAATGTTAAAAGGGAAACTTATTTTTAAGTTTCCCTTTTTTTATAAAACACAGTTTTTTTTCTGAAGGTCGAAAAAGTGGCTTCTTTAAAAAAAAATTGAATTATTACGCAACATAAAAAAAATAATCCCGTTAAGTAGGAAAGATTTTAACATTTTTATTAACGAAAGGGGTAATTCAATAACGGGTTGCCCCTTTCGTTTTTCTTTTATAAAAATAGCTCAGCAATTATTTTTTTTCTCTTTTATAAAATGGATGCATTAGAAGAAAAATAAAATCTTCGTCTTTCTCATTTGGGAATTTTGCATCCAAACCATATTTTAATTTGTCCTTGTCAATAATAGAATATGTGCCAAACATTCTATCCCAAATCGAAAAAGTGGCCCCGTAATTACTGTCTGTATAAGGAAGTTTATAATGATGATGAACTTTGTGCATATTAGGCGAAATAATACCATAACTCAGAATACGATCCAGAGTTTCAGGAAGTCGAATGTTTGCATGTGTAAAAGCAGTTGATACCACAACTAAGGTTTGATATATCATCACCCCGTACATCGGAGCACCGGAAATAAAAATAAAAATAATAAAAAAAATACCCCTCAACAGGCTATCCATTGGATGATGTCGAAGCCCTGTGGTAACATCAACGTTCGTATCACTATGGTGAATGAGGTGAACGCGCCACAACACTGGTATTTTGTGCATAATTAAATGTACCAACCAACTGCTAAAGTCAAGTGCAAGAACAGAGATAATGACCGTAAGCCATATTCCGGAATTGAGCCAATAAACTAAACCAAAACCCTCTGACCGACCCCAATCACTTAGTTTTACTATGAATATGGCTAGTAGAGTATGAATGAGGAGATGAAAGAGTGTAAGTCCAAAATTTACGACCGCATGTTTCAACTTACCACGTTTGTACTTCATGGGAAACAAAGGAATGAATCCTTCAAGAATCCAGAAAAAAATCATGCCCCCAACCAATATGGCAAGTCTTTCGATGGGTCTTTTCTCTAAATCTCCAAAAAAAGAAATTATATGTTGCTGCATGAACCAAAATTTCAGAATTGACTGCAAAGATACTATATATTCACAAATTGTTGAAAGAGATATGCCAAATGTGAAAAAAAATAAATCATATAATCAGTTTAATAATATTAAAATTCTTATCTTTCTCTATTGGTAACGACTTCTTGATTAAATTTGCATTTGTTACTTGCAATTATGAATTCCTCAACAATTCGACAGAGTTTTTTTGATTTTTTTGAAAAACAAGGGCATAAATTATTGCCTTCGGCACCCTTAGTAGTCAAAAATGACCCGAGCCTGCTTTTTACTAATTCGGGCATGGTCCAATTCAAAGATATTTTTTTGGGCAATACTAAACCTACGTATAAACGAGTCATAGTATCTCAAAAATGTCTTAGAGTAAGTGGAAAGCATAATGATTTGGAAGATGTAGGATTGGATACCTATCATCACACTTTTTTTGAAATGCTAGGCAACTGGTCGTTTGGAGATTATTTTAAAAAAGATGCCATTGCATGGGCTTGGGAACTCCTAACAGATGTATATGGATTGCCTAAGGAAAGACTTTATGTTACCGTTTTTGGCGGTGATGAAGCTGACAATCTGCTCATTGACAAAGAGGCAAGCGACTTATGGAAGCCTATAGTTGGTCAGGATAGGATAATATTTGGCAACAAAAAGGATAACTTTTGGGAAATGGGCGACTCTGGGCCATGTGGCCCCTGTTCTGAAATCCATATTGACTTACGTCCGGACTCAGAGGTAAGAAAAGTATCCGGCAAATCATTAATAAATCATTCCCATCCTCAAGTTATAGAAATTTGGAATTTGGTATTTATTCAATACAATAGATTGGCTTCAGGCAAGTTAGAACCATTGCCTCAAAAGCATGTAGATACGGGAATGGGGTTTGAGCGACTGTGTTCTGCTATTCAAGCAAAAGAATCGAACTATGATACCGACATTTTTAGTCCTCTGATCGAATTTATATCTCTCAATTCTAACATACGTTATGGCGAAAATGAATCTACCGATATAGCTATCAGAGTAATGGTTGACCACGTACGGGCAGTTGCTTTTGCTATCGCCGAGGGACAGTTGCCCTCCAACAATGGTGCCGGATATGTGATTAGAAGAATACTAAGAAGAGCTGTACGTTATGGATTTTCAAAATTGAATTTTAAAGAGCCCTTTCTTTATAGAATTGTTCCATTGTTATCCATTCAATTCAAAGATGTGTTTCCTGAACTCCACCGTCAAGTAGAATATGTGTCTAGAGTATTAGAGGAGGAAGAGTTGTCTTTCTTGAAAACTTTAGATTTAGGTATTCACAGATTTGAACAATTTGTGGAAACAATAGAAACTGATAAAATTGAAGGTGGCTTTGCATTTGAATTATACGATACTTTCGGGTTTCCCTTCGACCTCACTTCTTTGATGGCACGTGAACGAGGATTGGTTGTTGATGAAACAGAGTTTTATTCGAAATTGCTTGAACAAAAGACAAGGTCTAAAGTAGATGCTATTAAAGAAACTAGCGACTGGAATACAGTTCAAAATTTAGATAAAATTGAATTTGTTGGTTACGATTTCACAACTTCTGAATCTCGATTATTAAAATATAGGACTGTGAAACAAAAAGATAGCAATCTTTTTCAATTGGTGTTTGACAAAACCCCTTTCTATGCCGAAGGTGGCGGTCAAGTCGGTGATATAGGAATGATTGAAACCAAAGGAGAAAAGATAAAAGTTTTGGATACCAAAAAAGAAAACAGTCTCATTATCCACATTACTGACAAGGTTCCTTCGGTAGTTGACCAAACCTTCCTTCTATCAATAGACAAGGATAGACGGATGAATATTTCAAACAATCATAGTGCAACTCATCTCCTTCACGCCTCATTACGCAAGGTATTGGGAAGTCACGTTGAGCAAAAAGGTTCTTTAGTAAATGAAAAAATTCTTAGATTTGATTTCTCCCATTTTGCCTCTTTAACAGATTTGGAGATAGCAAAGGTAGAAACCATGGTGAATCAAAAAATCAGGGATAATATCAATTTGGAAGAAGAAAGAAACTTACCGTTGGAAAAAGCTAAAAACAAAAACGCAATGGCATTGTTTGGAGAAAAATATGAAGAATTTGTCAGAGTAATCACTTTTGACCCAAATTTTTCAGTTGAATTATGCGGAGGCACTCACGTTGTAGCTACCGGAAATATCGGCTTTTTCAAAATTATAAGTGAAAGCTCTGTAGCTACGGGTATCAGACGGATAGAAGCTGTTGCTTCTGCAGGTGCTGAAGAATATGTTTCTAATTCTTTATCAGTATTAAAAGGAATAAAAAATTTATTAAAAAACCCTAACGACTTAACTCGTTACATAAATAATATAATTGAAGAAAAACAAAGGTTGGAAAAAAAATTAACCTCAATGTATGAAGATCAAGCCAATACAATTAAAAAGGAGCTTTTCAATAAGGCAAAAAAGATTAATGGTTACACTTTAATACTAGAAAACATTTCGGTATCTAATGCAGACATGGTTAAAATGATAGCCTTTGCCCTTAGAAACCAATTTGACGACCTTCTACTAATTTTATCAGCTAACATAAATGACACTCCCCACATAACAGTAATGATAGGCAAAAAATTGGTTTTGACTAATAAATTTGATGCCAACATTATCATCAAAGAGCTTGCAAAGCTAATAAATGGGGGTGGTGGCGGGCAACAATTTTATGCAACGGCAGGTGGGCAAAATTTAGCAGGATTAGGAAATGTTCTAGCCCAAGCTAAAACTATTCTTCAATTGGATTGATTTTTGCAGACTGTTCTACAATGGGAAAAAATGCAAATTACAAAGTTATTATTGGACTTGAAGTTCACGCCCAATTGAACACCAAGACTAAAATATTTTCGACCGAATCAACAAAGTTTGGAATGAAACCAAATACTCAGGTAGGGGCAATCAGTATTGCCCTACCGGGAACATTGCCAAAACTTAACAAAAAGGTTATTGAATTTGTAACCAAAATGGGTCTTGCCTGTCATTGCGACATTTCAAGAACCCAATACTTCGATAGAAAAAATTATTTTTATCCCGACCTACCTAAAGGTTACCAAATAACCCAAGACGGTGCACCGGCTTGTAGAAATGGATATATAATAGTGAGAGTAAAAGGAGAAGAAAAAAAAATTATGCTCGAAAAAATCCATTGTGAAGAAGATGCAGGAAAATTAATCCATCAAGAAGGCGAAATGGATAGCAAAGTAGATTTTAATCGCGCAGGTATGCCCCTGATTGAAATCGTAACTAAACCAATGTTAGAAAGCGTTGAGGAAGTGAGTGCTTTTATGAATGAAGTCAGAAAAATAGTTAGGTACTTAGAGATAAGCAATGGCAATATGGAGGAAGGCTCTATGCGTTGCGATGCCAACGTATCAGTTATGGAAGTAAATGATACTCAGCTAGGTAACAAAGTTGAAGTTAAAAATATGAACTCTATTCGCAATATAAGGCGTGCGGTGGAATATGAAACTGAAAGACAGAAAAAAATCTTAGAATCGGGCAATGATGTAGTTTGTGAAACCCGAACTTTCGATGTCAACGATGGCAAGACCTATCCAATGCGATTAAAAGAAGAGCTAAACGATTATCGATATTTTCCGGATCCGGATCTTTCTCCAATCGTTATTTCAGATACTTGGTTAGAAAAAATCAAAAGTGAAATGCCAAAATTGCCTGAAGAGTTGTATGCCAAATTTATCTCGAATTATGGATTGAGTGATTATGATGCTCAGGTACTGACAGACTCAAAAGAGATCGCATTATTTTTTGAAGAGGTTTGCAACTATACTTCCCATTATAAAACAGCAGCCAATTGGATAATCGGACCTGCAAAAGCCTATTGGAACGAACAAGATTTTGCTTCTTTTTCAATAAAACCCAAAACACTAGCTAGCCTAATAGAGTTAGTTGAAAAAGGGGGGATTAGTTTTACTATTGCAAAACAGAAAATATTTCCGGAACTGTTGCAAAATCCAGAATTGGAACCTGAGGAAATCGCACATAACTTGGATTTGTTTTCAGATATGAATGACCAAAATATAGTAGCTCTCATCAATGAGTTAATTACTGAGTTTCCTATGAAATTAGAAGAGTTTAAGAAAGGAAAAAAGGGAATTATTGATTTTTTTATGGGTGAATTAATGAGACGATGCAAAGGTAAAGCAGACCCCAGAATAGCACAAGAACTATTGATGAAAAGACTACGCGAACTTAAACCATAAATATCACTCCTATAAATCAAGACATAAACAAAATACTAAATTTTAATAACTATGAAAACAAAATACTCCGTCATATTAATCCTTATACTACTGCTTTCGGCTTGTTTGGGAACGGATAAAAAAGGAAAAGATTCTATCACAATATCCGGCAAAGTAAATAGACCCCTAGCCGGAAAAATTATTATTTCAGAATTACCTATGGACAAAAAAGACCATTTCGAGAATACCATAGAACTCAAGCCTGACAGCAGTTTTGAGACTACATTAGAAGTGCCACAAGCAGGTTACTATCAACTTGATTTCTTTGGTCGCCAAAAAGTTGTTTTTATATTAGACCACAGTAATATTGAAATAACTGTTGATGGCGACAGTCAAGGTGGTTTTTATGAAGTGAAAGGGTCACCTGACCAAGAACTAAGAGTTCAGGTTCAAAAAATACTTACAGATGTGGCCCGTTCAAAAGAAGCTAGAGACATTGAAATTCAATTTAACGCCGCTGTCTCTAAAAATAATACTGATGCAATACAGAAGGCACAAGATAGGTATGCACTACTATCAGAGAGAGGCTATGAAGAAATAGCTAAAATGCTAGTTCAGCAACCAATATCTTTAGGATTGATAGACCTTCTTCAAAACGAAGGTGACTTGCTCAATCCAGATAAATACTTTGAGGTATATCAAAAAGTAGCAGATAAAATTACCGGCAAATGGAGCGAAAATGAATATGTGAAAAACTATTTGGATTTTGTAAACAAAATGAAAAAGACTGCAGTTGGTCAGGTTGCTCAGGAGATTGAATTGCCAAACCCGGAAGGGAAAATAATAAAATTGTCATCTTTCAGAGGCAAATACGTTTTGATTGATTTTTGGGCTAAATGGTGTGGCCCATGCAGAAAGGAAAATCCCGTTTTAGTAAAAGCCTACAAAAGATTTAAAAACAAAAATTTCGAAATTCTCGGAGTATCACTAGATAAAAGCAAAGCGGATTGGGTTCAAGCTATAAAAGAGGATAACCTAGAATGGAATCATGTTTCAGATTTAAAATACTTTCAATCAAAAGTTGCAGAAGATTATAACATAAACAGTATTCCTTTTTCAATTTTGGTTGACCCAAATGGTGTAATAATTGCTAAGAATTTACGCGGTAAAAGTTTAGAACAAAAATTAGAGGATGTTTTGTGAATTTAAACAGATATACACAATAAGAAACAAAGAAATTAACAATATGTTTGAATCCCTCCATAATCTAACAGCCATACAAAATGATTCCGAAGAGTTGGTCAAGGTTGCAAACCCTGACGAAGAAACTGATATTAATTTGTCAGATTTACCTACGGAACTATCAATACTTCCTATTAAAAATGCTGTTCTTTTTCCGGGTGTAATAATTCCCATAACTGCAACTCGTCAAAAATCGATTCTGCTAATAAAAAATGCTTACCAAAGCAATCGAATTGTAGGAGTTTTAGCTCAAAGGAATAAAAAAATTGAAGATCCGGAAATTAACGGACTGTATCGGTATGGGACTGTTGCTCAAATCCTTAAAATGATTGTCCTGCCGGACGGAAACACCACAATCATTATACAAGGTAAAAATAGGTTCAAAATACTAGAGTTTGTCCAAGAAGAGCCCTTTATCACCGCTAAAATTGATTTTTTGACTAATGAAAATATTGATTTAGAACAAAAAGACGTGCGCGCATTAATCCAATCATTGAAAGAGGCAGCCTTCAAAATTCTTAAACTCAACCCTGAGATTCCACAAGAAGCACAAATTGCTTTAGACAACATTCAAAGCACCTCGTTTTTGGTTAATTTCCTTTCTTCAAATTTAAATGCAGAAGTTAGCGATAAGCAAAGAATTTTAGAAACTCAAAGTTTTAAGGATCGAGGCACACTCCTATTAAAGTTTATGTTGAAAGAAATTCAAATGCTTAAAATCAAGCATGAAATTCAAAAGAAGGTTCACACCGACCTCGACCAACAACAGCGCGATTACTTTTTAAGGCAACAGATAAAAGTATTGCAAGATGAACTTGGTTATGACGGACCGGAAAAAGAAATTCAAGTACTGAGAAAAAAAGGGAGTAAAAAGAAATGGAGCAAAACAATTAATGAGCACTTCAACAAAGAGTTAGACAAACTTCAGCGTATGAACCCGCAAGCCTCAGAGTTTCCCGTTCACATGAATTATATTGAGACGTTCCTGGAATTGCCTTGGGATGTTTACACTAAAGATGACTTTGATTTAAAAAGCGCTAAAAAGATTTTAGACCATGACCATTTTGGTTTAGAAAAAGTGAAAAATCGAATCATAGAATATTTGGCCGTGCTGAAATTAAAGAATGACATGAAAGGTCCAATTTTATGTCTTTTTGGTCCCCCTGGCGTAGGCAAAACTTCATTGGGTAAATCAATTGCCAAATCTTTGAAACGTAATTACGTTCGCATTTCTTTGGGTGGTATGCACGACGAGGCTGAAATCAGAGGTCATCGCAAAACCTACATTGGCGCCCTTCCTGGAAAAATTATCCAAAACATAAAAAGAGCGAAGTCATCAAATCCGGTTTTTGTATTAGATGAAATTGACAAAATAAACTCCAGCTTTCGTGGAGACCCTTCTTCGGCATTACTTGAAGTACTAGATCCTGAACAAAATAATACGTTTATTGACAATTACATTGAAGTAGAATATGACCTGTCAAAAGTATTATTCATAGCCACAGCAAATTCGCTAGATTCAATACAGCCACCATTAAGAGATAGGTTAGAAATTATTGAACTCACGGGATATACGCTTGAGGAGAAACTACAAATCGCAATTAGGCATTTGGTCCCTAAACAACTAAAAGAACACGGGCTTAAACCAAAGTCTTATAAGTTTTCAAAGGTTGCTTTGCAAAAAATAATTGCCAGCTATACTCGTGAATCAGGAGTTCGAAATCTTGAACGACAAATCGGGTCGGTAGTCAGAAGCATAGCAAAGTCAACCGTAATGGAAGAAGAAACAGAGAAATTAATTACTCCTCAATATATAGTCAAAGTTTTAGGTTCTGAGTTATATGAGAATGAACTTTATCAGAACAACGACATTGCCGGTGTAGTTACAGGCTTGGCTTGGACTCAGGTTGGTGGCGATATCCTATTTGTAGAGTCTAGCGTGAGCAAGGGAAATGGAAAACTTACTCTTTCCGGTCAACTAGGGGAAGTAATGAAGGAATCGGCCATGGCTGCACTTTCATATTTAAAATCTATTGCCGATTTATTAGAAATTAATCATAGGGTTTTTCAAGATTACGACCTTCATATACATGTTCCTGCTGGTGCTGTGTCTAAAGACGGGCCTTCGGCAGGGATTACTATTTTAACATCGCTAGCTTCAATTTTTACCCAGAGAAAAGTAAAAGACAAATTGGCAATGACCGGAGAAATAACACTAAGAGGAAAGGTTTTGCCTGTGGGTGGAATTAAGGAGAAGATTTTGGCTGCTCGGCGAAGTGGAATTAAGGAGATAATTCTATGTAGTAAGAACCGCAGAGACATTGAAAATATAGAAAAACAATATTTACTAGGGGTAAAATTTCATTACGTTGATACCGTAGATCAGGTTTTAAAGGTGGCTCTCACTAAGGAAAAAGTTAAAAACCCGATTGTTTTTACTGTATCTAAAACTACGGATAGCGAGAAAAAATAATACAACAATAAAAAATCAAGTATTCAAATTGCTAAACTTAGTTTACTTTTTTTCAGGTTTGGCTTCAAATTCAAAACTTTTTCTTCTCGGAGTGCGTCGGGTTTTAAGTTTATAACCTGTTGTAATTACCCTAGATATCCCACATATCACAGACACATAAGAATCGTGCCTTGCTCCATAGAGGTCGGTAGCACCAGGGTTTCCTAATACGTCGGGTCGCCCGCTAGGATTCTTTAACTCACTTAAGTAAGAATTCTTTCTGGAATCAAATAGTCCGTAATTTAATTTAGCTTCAAACAGCAATGTCCACTTTCCCTCGACATCCAAATCAAAATCTCCACGTAGACCAAAAGAGCCAAATAACTGAAAAAGTCGATACTTGTCTTTATCCACATAAACTTGCCCTTTTACGTCGGGAACATAAACACCATCGTAAACTACTCTGTAGTCAGGAGAATCAGGAACTGATACTTTCGGAGGGTAGCGCAAAAGTGTACTTATATGACTGATAGTTTCTCTCCCATTTAAAAGTAAGCAAAAATCCAAACCCGCTACCAAATTGATTCGCAAAAACGATAATTTAACTACTTTGTATTTAACTCCAACGGGAACACTAAAGTAACTCATATCAATATTTCTAATCCCAACCTCACCGCCAATTTTGTTGAGAATAAAATATTTCTGCCCCAATTTCAAATAACTTGGGGTTACTACGAGCCCAATATTTGAATTGGTAGTGCCATACTCATAATGAATGCCTACGGGCGTCCCTTTAGCTACGAATTTGCGTAAGTAACGTGGGTCTTTATCCAATCCCGTGTCAAAAGTAACAGGTATGTTGAACCCTCCATATATCCCCACCGTCTCAACGTGCTGAGAAAATAATGAAATACTAAATAATTCAAAAAGAAAAAGTAATATTAATTTCTGTATTGACATATCGTCAGTTTAAACATCTTGAAAACTACGAACTTACAACCACAAAAATAACACTTTATTCGATATATAGTTTATTTTAAATAACTAATTTGCAACCTCAATTAATCTTCAAGCGAATAACATCCACAGGCTCAAACCAAAAATGAGAAAATTTCATTGGAAGGGAAACATATATTTATTTCTAGCAGGCACTCTTACTCTTATGATGTTTTTATATATGGTTTGCCGTGTAATCTTCTATTTTTACAATATATCCCTCTTCCCAGATATGACTTTGGAAAGATTTTCACAAATAGCTTTAGGCGGTATGCGCTTTGATTTGTCGGTTATTTTATACTTGAATTCATTATTCATACTTCTACTTATTATACCATTCCGTTTTAAGTTCAGACCTGCATATTTGAGGGTGGTCAAGTGGATATATTTTATTGTGAATTCAATCGGACTGACCGCTAATATTATGGACATTGCCTACTACCCTTTCACCATGAGAAGGACTACTCTTAGCCTATTCTACGAATTTGAAAATGAAACCAATATTTCTTTGATATTATTTCAATCATTATTTGATCATTGGAAACTCGTGGTAATATATATTTTGATTATTATAATTATGGTCAAAGCCTATAACTTTCCCGTTGTAACTGGTCCACAAATAAAAAGTAAGATTCATTTTTACCTTGGGGGCTTTGTCCTCATGTTGGTAATCACCGGACTTACAGTAGTAGGAATGAGGGGGGGGGTTGGAACGAGGGTATTTCCCATTTCGATTGATAACGCTGCACAATACGCACCTGAAACTAAAGATATAACTTTAGTTCTTAACACCCCTTTTTCGTTTCTGAGAACTTTAGGAATTCCAGTGATAGTAAAAGCTAATTACTTTGAGACTCAGGAGGAAGTAGAAAAAATTTTTAATCCAATTCAGATTCCTGTTAATACTTCACCTTTCAAACCTATGAATGTAGTAATCTTTATTTTAGAAAGTTTTTCAATGGAGTTTATTGGTTCTTATAATAATCTCGGAACAGCTAATTACAAAAGTCTTACCCCTTTTTTAGACTCCCTAATTGGGAATTCAAAAGCATTTAAGTATTCATTTGCTAGCGGAACAAAGTCAATAGAAGCCATGCCTTCAGTTGTATGTAGCATTCCTTCAATTGAGATACCATATTTATCGTCGCACTTTTCGGGAAATAAAATTAATTCCCTCCCCTCTTTACTACGTGAAAAAGGATATTATTCAGCTTTCTTTCATGGTGCCCCAAATGGCTCTATGGGATTTCAAGCCTTCGCCAATACCTGTTCTTTTGATGATTATTTTGGAAAAGATGAATATGATGATATCACCGATTATGATGGAATTTGGGGAATTTGGGACGATAAGTTTTTTCAATTTTTTGCCGACAAATTAAACACTTTTAAAGAGCCCTTTTATGCCAATCTCTTTTCCGTGTCTTCGCACCATCCGTTTAATATTCCTAAAGAATTTAAGGCTAAATTTCCGGAGGGAGAACTGCCTATTTACAAATGTATATCTTATACCGATTACTCACTTAAAATATTTTTTGACAAAGTTTCGAAAATGCCTTGGTATAATAATACCCTCTTTGTATTCACAGCAGACCATGCAGCCGGAGAAACTCAAATGCCCAAATACAATACCGATTGGGGGCACTTTGCCATACCAATATTTTTTTACAAACCGGGTGAGAAATGGCAAGGAATTGAACCGGAAATAATTCAACAAACTGACATTATGCCTACAATTCTTGGGCAACTCAATTACGACAAACCTTATCTCAGTTTTGGAAGAGATATTTTTGACAATACTAATAAGACCCACTGTGCCTTTAACTATCTAAACCACAATTATCAATTGTTTAGAGGAAACTATCTCCTAAAGTTTGATGGCAAAAAAACAACAGGCCTGTATGATTTTAAGAACGACGAATTGTTGAGAACAAACCTTGCTAATACGCTACCAGATACCGTCCGTTCAATGAGCAGATATTTGAAAGCGTTGATTCAAGTTTATAATGGAAGGATGGTAGATAACAATCTTGTGCCCTAAAATAAGCATGTTGTAATGCTCTCTTACGGTGAGTCCTGATAAACCTAATTTGCTAAAACTAACTATGTGAAAACAAAAGACCAATTCTTTTCAAATTAATTCTAATGGAAAAATCTATCAACCTAACCAATTGTTTAATGCTCCGACCACGAATGGTTTTCTCGCAATTCAAACTGTTTCATTTAACAATATGAGAATGTATTTAGTCCTCAAAAGAAAATTATAGAACAATTTAGAGTTACCTAAAATCCATTCTCTTTTTTATTCCTAATGTTATTGAAAAGGAGGAGAAAGTTATACATCGGAATACTAAAAAACTCATTTTACCGATATTTTTGAAAATAAAGGGTATATCTAACCATTAGAATATGAAGAATATTGCTTTAATAGATACTTGTTATTATACTTGCGAGAATTAATTCACATTAAATGGGTAAAGGAGATAAAAAAACAAAAAAAGGGAAAATTTGGTTGGGCTCTTTTGGTGTTTCCAGAAGCCGGAAGGCTATAAAGGAAAAGATGAAAAGAACGTCCCACATTGAGACGCAACCAAAAGAAGTGGATGAAATAGTAGTTCCGGTTAAACCTAAAAAGAAAGCAAAAAAAGTTGCTAAGAAAAAAGCTAAAGTATCAAAACCTAAAAAAGAAACCAATTGAAAAATTCATATTCAATATTTTTTTGGTCTAGTCGTTCAATATTTGATTGAGATTAGGACAATTAATAATAGAATAAGTATATTTTTGTTACCGCCCCTAATCTTTCGGGCGGTTTTTTTTTAATAGCTCATTATGAAATACAAAATTTTTACAACACAAAAACGATTGCTTGCCGATACCCTCACGCCAATCAATATATATTTAAAACTAAGGGACGTTTTTGCCGGAAGTATTTTGCTGGAAAGCTCAGACTACCACGGCCATGAGAATAGTTTATCTCTAATTTGCTGTAAGCCAATAGCTTCTTTCCAAGTTAAAGACGACCAAATCGCTATACGCTATCCCGACAAAAAAGAAAAAAAACTAAAAATTGAATTCCACCAACAAGTTTTAGAGGAATTAGATTTTTTTAGAAAATCTTTCGATATAGAGCAGGAATCACAAAATTTACCCTGCGCCGGAATCTTTGGCTATATGAGTTATGACGCCGTTAAATATTTCGAGCAAATAGAAATAAAAAAGCAAGAATCCGAAATCCCTGACATATTATATAAATTTTATAAATATGTTATTGCTGTTGACCATTTCTCAAATGAAATGACCCTTTTTGAAAATCATTTTGACAGTAAGCAAGATAGTGAACTTAAACAACTAGAGCAGATTATCTATAACCGACCAATTTCATTATACCCATTTTCGGCAGGAGATGAAGAATCAAGTATTACAGACGAAGATTATAAAGATTTGGTGGCAAAAGGGATAAGTCACTGTAAACTTGGGGATGTATTTCAAATTGTTTTGTCCAGAAAATTTAGCTATACTTTTAAAGGTGATGAATTTAACGTATATCGAACTCTCAGATCTATCAACCCCTCTCCATACTTATTTTATTTTGATTTCGGGAATTTTAAATTGTTTGGCTCTTCTCCGGAAACTCAAATCAAAATTATTGATAGTGTTGCCAGCCTCTACCCTATTGCCGGTACGATAAAACGCTCCGGAAGCGACTCAGAGGACGAAAAGCAAGCAAGAATATTATATAATGATGAAAAAGAAAATTCTGAACATGTAATGCTTGTTGACCTAGCAAGAAACGATCTAAGCCGAGCCTCAACACATGTTAACTTAGAAGTATTTAAAGAAATTCAATTTTATTCTCATCTGATTCATCTGGTTTCTAAAGTGACCGGAAAGTTAAAAGAAGGCATTTCTCCCTTAAAATTAGTTGCCGATACCTTTCCGGCAGGAACATTGTCGGGAGCACCAAAACATGAAGCAATGAAATTAATTGATAAATATGAGTTGACCAACCGGGGGTTCTATGGTGGTGCTATAGGCTTTATTGGCTTTCACGGCGACTTTAATCATGCAATCATGATTAGAACTTTTTTAAGCAAAAATAACCGCTTAATTAGTCAGGCCGGCGCAGGAATAGTAGCTAAATCGATACCTGAAAATGAGTTGGCAGAAGCCAACCACAAGTTAGGAGCTCTAAGAAAAGCAATAAAATTAGCTAAGGAATTATGAAAAAATCAAAAGTTTTGGTTATTGATAATTATGATTCTTTCACATATAATTTAGTGTATATTCTACGGGAATTAGGAGTGGAACCGGATATTTTCCGAAATGACCAAATTAAAATTGCCGAAATCGAAAAATACGACAAAATTTTATTGTCTCCCGGTCCCGGTCTTCCTGACGATGCAGGCATTATGAATGAAACAATAAAATTTTATGGAAAAAATAAAAGTATTCTGGGGGTGTGCCTCGGACATCAAGGTATTGCCCAAGTTTATAACTCCAAACTTTATAACTTAACCTCTGTCCTTCATGGAGTTACCTCTAAACTTTCAGTACTCAAAAATGATGACAAACTTTTCAAAGGCCTTCCCTCGCGATTTG
>Ga0316188_10000026_pt1 | contig 40873 bp, 36 predicted proteins | sample Phiworburrow1_MG_FD_204933 | JGI IMG/M metagenome (GOLD analysis project Ga0316188, IMG submission 204933) | Coastal sediment microbial communities from Maine, United States - Phippsburg worm burrow 1 | ecosystem: Environmental > Aquatic > Marine > Coastal > Sediment | place: USA: Maine... | reverse complement strand
GGATGGCAATGGCGTATTCCACTTCAGCATCGCGTCGGCAACGGTCTGGTGTTCAGCAGCGATCACTGGTCGGATGATGAGGCGACTGATGTTCTCAGGAACAATATCGAAGGTGAGCCGCTAACCGATCCGCGTGTGCTCAAATTCAACACGGGCCAACGGCACAAACACTGGCACCTCAACTGCGTCTCGATGGGCTTGTCGTCCGGTTTCATCGAACCGCTCGAGTCAACGAGTATCCATCTTATTCAGCGCAGCATTATTCGCCTGATGCAGCTGTTCCCCTATGCGGGCATTCGGCAGCCGGATATCGACGAGTTCAACAACCAGATGTCGGAGGAAATCGAGCATATTCGGGACTTCATCATCCTGCACTACCACGTGACGGAGCGCTCTGACTCTGCGTTCTGGCGCGACTGTCGTTCGATGGATATCCCGGATTCGCTGAAACATCGTATCGAGCTATTCAAGCAGACGGGCCGCGTGTTCAAGGTGCCAGGCGAGCTGTTTGGCGAGAATTCCTGGATCCAGGTCATGATTGGCCAGGGCCTCATGCCGGAGCAGTATCATCCGATCGTCAACATGATGAGCGATGACGAGCTCGAGCATTTCCTGACCAGCATTAATACATCAGCTTACAAACTTGTGGGCCAGTTGCCCGAGCATCAGCGCTTTATTGAGCACTACTGCCAGGCTGATTAGCGAGTCGCATACCGGGATCGACTTTGAACACAGAGGAACACGAAAAAAAGTTTGATCGCGACGGATACCTGCTAATCGAAAAGTTTTTTGATGACCAGCTGATGGATCGAATGGATGCTCTCGTTCGCGACTACTACGGCAGTAATCCTGACTTCTCGCACAACGATGAATTTCTCGAGAAGTCGAAGACCGAAGTCGTCCCCTGGTTTCCCCAACATGAGGGTGTGCAGGACTTTGATCCGATAGAAAACGATCAGCGCATGCAAGTTTTGAGTGACGCCATACTCGGCCCAGGTTGGAAGTCACAGTACTGCATGGTGATGTTTTCAAAACAGGGTACCGCCGGGCAGGCGTGGCACCAGGATTGTCCCCCGGATGATGCAAGCCGCCATAATTTGAATCGACTCGTGTATACCCGCGATATCACGGACGAAGTTGGCGGGCAGATTGTTGTCGTCCCTGGCTCCCATAAGCGCGGCCTTTTGCCGTTCGGTGATCCCGCCGGTGAGTTCGAGGATCAGGTCATCCTGAGACCGAAGAAAGGTACCCTCGTCCTGCTGCATGGCCATACCTGGCACCGCGTGCTGCCGATCAGGGGTCGCTACCGGTTTTCGACAAACTTTCGTGCGGCGCCTCAGGGTACACCGGATGATATTACTGACGTGTGTGTTTACCGAAACATGCGCTACCGATTCTCAACGTCAAGTGTCGTCGAAGAACGGACCCTTTAGAACTTCGAACGGATAAGATCCATCTGGGATTGAAATCTCAGGCTGGCGGACAATGGCACGATGGTCGACTCGGTTCGCCCGGCAGCCAGGTCGGCATTCACCGCGTCAATCTGGTAGTTGAAGCCGTTGGTTTTGCGGCCGTCTGCAAAGCTCTCAACCATGTCATCGAGAACCCAGAGCTGGCATTCGCTGGCACACCAGAAGTTCGGGATGGCAACATACCCGGCATCACCGATGACGTATGCCCAGTTGCGCAACTTGGCGCGATAGGACGTTCCAAGGGTCGCGACGAAATCGGGATAGTCGAAGGTTGCAACGACGTCGTCCTCAACGCCATTCGGTGCATGACGGGATACCACCGTTATGCTGTCCGGGTCGCGCTCGGCAAATAATGCTGTCAGCGCGACAGGGTAGACGCCCATTTCGAGCAGACACCCGCCTGCAAGCCGGGCATCGTACTCACGCTTGTCGGGGTGGTATTCCAGGGGATAACCAAAATCGGAGTGGATGCGAATGATCCTGCCGATGCGGCCGGCATCCACCCATTCTTTGGCCTTGCGAATCGCCGGCAAGAACCAGGTCCACATGGCCTCCATCAGGTAGGTTGATGACTGCCCGGCAGTATCAATGAGCTGCTGGCATTCCGCCGCGTTCACTGTAATGGGCTTCTCACACAGTACTGCCTTGCCGCGTTGCAGCGCGTTACTCGCGTTCTGCAAGTGAGAGGTGTGTGGTGTCGCAATGTACACCGCGTCCACGTCGGGGTCGGCGAATAGAGCTTCGTAACCCTCGTGCGCTGATGGAATTGCGTATTGGTCCGCGAACGCGCGCGCCGACGGACCGCTTCTTGCGGCGACCGCCTGAATGACTCCATTGTCCGTGGCCGGCATGGCCTGTGCGAACGTATGCGCGATACGACCGGCACCGACGATTCCCCACCGAATTTCGCTCACGCGCGTGCTCCTCCTAGGCGGCCTTCACCGCCAGCTCACGTTCGAGCTCTTCAAGCGACCGGCCACGAGTTTCCGGCATCAGCCACGCGAGGAGCACGAGACAAATGGCCGCGAAAATGGCGAATACCATGAAGGTGCCGGCGCTGCCGAGGCGCGACAGCTCATACGGAAATATGAACTGAACAAACCATGAGACGCCGCTGTTAACGATGCCCATGAAGGCCATACAGACCCCCCGAATGCGGTTTGGGAATATTTCGGAAAACAGCACCCACATCACCGGACCGAGTGAAAATGCAAACGATGCAACAAAGCCAAGAATGCCGACAAGAACGACGGTCGCGTTCATGTTGACGGCCGACTGCATTAAATTGGCTTCGTTCGCCTTGAAAACTGACTCGCCAATAGCGGCGCTGGCGGCAGCCTTAAACGCAATGTCGTCTTCGTAGCGGACGCCGACAATCGAGTCGAGGCCAGAAATATCCTGGTCGGCCGAAATCGTCGTCGCCGCATCGGAGGGTAACTCGTAGTAGGCGGAATGAAATCCGTAAGCCGCCAACGACATGCTGATCATGATGCCCGTGAGCCCCATCAACATGAGTGGCCTGCGTCCAAGCCGGTCGATCAGAAGCATCGCCACGACGGTGAAGGCCACGTTGACGAGGCCGACATAGGTCGCCTGTGCGAACGCGGCGTTCGTACCCACGCCGCTTTGCTCGAATATTGTCGGGGCATAGAAGAATACGACGTTGATGCCGCTGCTTTGCTGGGCGATACCGGCGATCAGCCCTACAACAATGACCATGCGCAGTTCCGGTCGGAACATGTCCTTGATTTTGCCCAGCAGGTTGGAGGTCGCTTGCCGGGCGCTGCCCTGGATACTGGACAGGATTTCCTCGATCTTCTCTGCCGGAGAGATGCGCGTCAGAATCTCGCGAGCCTTCTCCGTCTGCCCTTGCAAGACCAGGTAGCGAGGGCTTTCAGGAACGATCAGCATACAGAAGAAGTACAGCGCGGCAGGCGTTGCTTCGAGCCCCAGCATCCAGCGCCAGGCCCATTTGTCCAAACCAAGAGCCTGTGAGAATTCGGAGCCAGAGCCACTCGCCTTGAAGATAAAGTAGTTGGCGAAATAGGCCGCCGAGAAGCCGACGACGATGTTGAGCTGGTTCACCGAAACCATGCGGCCCCGAAGTCTCGCTGGAGCTAATTCGGCAATGTAAATGGGAGCCAGCATCAACGTGCCAAATGCCAGCCCACCAATGAAGCGCGCGACAAGTAAGGTAATGACGTCGGGTGCAAGCGCGGAGGCAACTGCCGATATCGTGTACAGCATCGCAAGGGTCAGCATCACTTTCTTGCGGCCCACATAATCAGCGACAGGCCCGACCGTCAGTGCCGCAATAATCGCGGCAAAACTCGGCGCGCTGACGACAGCACCAACCCACCATTCATTGAGATTAAACTCGGGCGTTATGAAATTCACTACGCCTGAAATTACTGCAGCGTCGAACCCGAACAAAAATCCACCGAGCGAGATAACGGCGGCATAAAAAAGTGCGGTGCGCTCAGTCTTGATCAATGGGCTTTTCCAGGTTGGGTGGTTTTCATTGGGAAGTTTTCCAGTCTTCTATGGCGAGGGAAAATCTTGCTGCAATGTCCTCATTAACCTCGAGCCGGGTATCTCCCCAGAAACCGCTTTGGTAGGGAGGCCCCCACATTGCCTGCGAATCCCAGTCGGCATTGATGTAGGCGAGTGCGTGAATGATATCGCGATTGTCCTGCAATAATTCGAACAGCGGGCCGAACCAGTGATCCCAGATTGCATCGTTATCCATGTCGACGCGACCGGTTGCAGGATCGCCATCCCAGATACTCGTGTGATTCGCCATGAAGTTTTCATTGAGGTCCATGGCCTGTGGAGATGCCTCGGCAATCATGACAGGTTTCTGACGCTCTCGTGCGAAGGCGAGCAGTTCCTCGGTGAGTTCAAGTGTGGTACCGGGATCGTAGGACGACTCGACCTGGATGGTTTCATTGGGATTCATGAACCAGGAGAAGCCCATCCAGTCCACGTAGTCGTCGCCTGGGTACCATTGTGTAATGTCTTCATGGCGACGGTCGATAACTTCATCGACAACCGCGGTTCCAGCCTGCCAGACCGTGACAAAATTATCCGCCTGCGCCTCGCGCAACACATCGACAATGCGAACAAACGCCGCTATGTATTGTTCAGGCTTTTCGTAGCCCTGGTTCCACGCACCATCGAATTCATAGCCTATGCGCAGGTAGACCGGCCCCTTGATCAGCGACATGAATCGAGCGAGTTGCCTGATGTGATCATCGAACTCTCCGTCGATGAGTCGTTGCATACCGCCGGGCTGATTGTTCTCGGTGATGGAAAGGCCGATTGCCAGGCCGTCGACGCCGAACTCTGTCGCGGTTTGCCAGGCACCGATCGGGCCGGCTCCCCAGTCAATTTCGACGTCGAGCGGATTACCCTGTGCATCGATTCCCAGTCCACCGAAGTTGCCGTCCTTGAGAAGGTCATAGAAGCCGAGGTAGGCGGTAAGCCCGTCCGGGCGCGGGCAGCAATCGCTGGCCATGTAGCCCCGGATGGCGCCGAGGTCCTGTCCGATGATGAGCAGCTTGCCGGACCCGGTCGAGGATTCGGTGGTTGGTGATGCGCCGCAGACAGCACCAGCGAGCATCAGGAGGACGCAGCCGAGTCTAGGAATTTGCCTGATCATGCGGAGTTCGTGCATGTATATTCAACTTTATGTTTTATTTATACTTTTCGTAAGTCGTCCGATAATCCCGTTGTCCACTGTAAACGTTTACAGTGAGCGGATCAAGGAGTTGCGCCAGTGCCGTCCAGAAACAAAATCAGGAACCCGATCTTGCGAGGTTTTAGTCCTGATCCATCGGTTTGCCGGGTGGGTGATGACTACTACATCGCTGTTTCGACCTTCGAATGGTACCCGGGAATGCAGATTTACCATTCCCGTGATCTGGAGCAATGGCGCCTGGTCGCCCGTCCACTCAACCGTGCAAGCCTGCTCGATATGCGAGGCGAGCCGGACTCGTGTGGTGTGTGGGCACCGTGCCTCAGCTACGCGGATGGCCAGTTCTGGTTGTGCTATACGGATGTACGGCGCTTCGACGGGAACTTCAAAGACACTCACAACTACCTGACGACCTGCAAGACCATCGATGGTGAATGGTCGGATCCTGTTTACCTGAACTCCAGTGGCTTTGACCCGTCGTTGTTTCACGACGATGACGGTCGCAAGTGGTATACGAATATGATTTGGGATCATCGCACGGACCGGTCATTTTTCCAGGGCATCGTCATGCGGGAGTACGATGCCGCGAAGCGCAAACTGCTGGGTGAGTCGAAGCGCATTTTCCCTGGCACCGAAATCGATTTTACGGAAGCGCCCCATCTTTATAAGCGCGGTGACTATTACTACCTGATGACCGCCGAAGGGGGCACTGGCTACGGGCATTGCGTAAGCATGGCGCGTTCGCGCTGCATCTGGGGGCCTTATGAAGCCGACCCTGAAGGGCCTGTGCTGACATCCCGCAACGACCCGGACTGGCCGCTCCAGAAAGCCGGACATGCTGACCTGGTGCGAACACAGAAGGGTGAGTGGTATCTGTTTCACCTGTGTGGTCGACCGCTGCCGGGCACGCGGCTTTGTCCTTTGGGTCGCGAGACAGCGATTCAAAAGGTGCACTGGAATGCCGACGGCTGGCTGCGTCTTGCCAGCGGTGGCTACCTGCCCGAAATTGAGGTCGAGGCACCGGCTATTGAGCGCGATGAGCCTGTCGATATTGTTGCGTACGATAACTTCGAGTCGGATGAACTCGACCGCGTTTACCAGTGGCTGCGAACGCCGTACCCGGAGATGTTTTACAGTCTTCGGGAACGTCCTGGGTTCCTGCGGTTGTATGGCATGGAGTCGCCCGGGAGTCTCTACCATCAGGCCCTGATCGCGCGGCGTCAGACCGACTTTGTATTCCAGGCGAGCACTGTCATCGATTTTGAACCGGATAATTTCCAGCAGTTGGCGGGGCTCATCTGTTACTACAATTCCGCCAAATTCCATTACCTCTATATCTCGACCGACGAGGACATCGGTCGTCACCTCGGGATCATGAGCTGCGAGGCGGATCGTTCCCTGGCAGTCACTTACCCGATCCAGGATGCGCGGGTACGGCTACCTGATGAGGGGCTTGTCTGGCTTCGGGCAAGTGTTAAGCACGCAGAATTGCGCTTCTCGTGGTCGATTGACGGAGAAAACTGGAATGAGGTTCCCGTGGTTCTTGACCAGGGATTGCTATCCGATGAAGCCGGACTGGAAAGCGGCGAGCAGTTCACGGGCGCCTTCGTCGGGCTTACGTGTAACGACATTAGCGGTACACGCAAGCATGCGGATTTCGAATTCTTCAGTTACTACGGCAGGGATGCGCTGGGCGCGTAAGATGGCGTCGTGTCCATGATGTCCAAAGGCTCCCTGCAGATCCGCGTGAATACGTCTGCCAAACGCGCGGCAAACTGATTCAGGAAGTAATCAACATCGTCGATAGCGTGAAAGGTTGAGTACCCTTTCTCGAGAAAATCCTGCATGGCGCCGAACCCGGCTGCGTGTGCCGGAACATGCATCGCGCGCAACGTCATTCCGAGCATTGGTCTGCGTACGAGTCGTTTAAGGCTGTGCCCAAGCGCAATAGTAAGGTCGATCAATTCCATGCACTCATCCAGGCTCGTCGACCGGCGAAACGCCTCGCAATAGTCGTGTTCCGAGATTCCTGCACTGATGTCGGTTTGCTCGAACAGCGTCCGGCAAATATCGAGGTTGATCGAAAGGGCGCGGGCGTTCAGCTCCAACGCTGATGCCAGCGCCTGCAGTGCCTTCTCGGGTAACAGCCGGACCATGATCGGTACTACGCGTGCGAGGTCCGCATCGCGCGCACTGATGTTGGTGCCAATGAGGTCCGAGATGACGAATTCGACGGCCGCTGCGGTTTCCGGAATCTTCCTGAATTCACTGTAAAACGGCAGCGAGTAGGCGACCTGCCAGTCGAGAAAGTACTCGTACTTCCGTCGCAGGTCCGGGTCGGACATATACTGCTCGTGAACCGCGTTGCTTTCATCGGTGTAGAAACGAAGGCGTTCCGCGTATGGTCTGGTTTTCCTGTTCACCATGCCAGTTAACCACATCGGCGCGCACCCACCCAATACCTCATGGTTCCCGAATGCGCGATATTGGCCGGTCCGGCATGACGGAGGTTGCTGCCTGACACGTATTTGCGCGATAGTCGCACTGATGCAGACAATCGCAATTATCGGATGCGGAGCCATTGGCGAGGCTGTCGCTGCTTACCTCGCTGAATACGAAGACGTCGTAATCAGTGCAGCAATCATCAATCCGGGTGCGGAGTCGCGGGCGCGAGACCTGTTCGGCCAGGATGTTGAGATCGCGCACTGCGTCGATGATCTGACGACCCAGGTTGATCTCGCGGCCGACTGTGCCGGTCACCCGGCGCTCCGTCAGCACGGCGTAGCCATTCTTTCCCGCGGCATCAATCTCATCAGCGTTTCCTCGGGTGCCCTGGCTGACGCCGGCCTGTATGACAGGCTCGCCGCCGCCGCACAGCGGGGCGGGAGCCAACTGCGCGTCGTATCGGGTGCGATAGGGGCATTAGACGCCCTGTCCGCAGCCAGCATCGGGTCACTCGCAAGCGTCACCTATCGGGGCCGCAAACCGCCGCAGGGCTGGCGCGGGTCTCCCGCCGAAGCCAAGCTGGATCTCGATACATTGTCGGAGGCGACCGTGCACTTCAGCGGCAGTGCCCGAAACGCTGCGCTCGAATACCCCAGGAACGCGAATGTGGCTGCGTCCGTGGCACTCGCAGGCATTGGCTTTGACGATACACTGGTCGAACTCATCGCTGACCCTGATGCAGAACGCAACGTTCACGAAATTGTTGCGGAAGGAGACTTCGGTCGTTACGAATTCAGGATCGAAGGGCGATCCTTGCCCGGTAACCCGCGGTCTTCGGCGCTTACGGCGATGAGCGTCGTGCGCGAGATCCTGAGCCCCGCGTCACCGATCGTTATCTGAGATAAACTGTCGCCACTTAGAACATGGCCGGGTGAGGGCTAATCAACGATGACGAAGCTTGCTGCATTTAACTTTCAGGACTGGATCGAGGAGCATCGGCATCTCCTGAAGCCGCCCGTGGGCAACAAGCAGATCTGGGAAGACGCTGACATGATGGCCTTCGTTGTCGGTGGCCCGAACCAGCGCACGGATTACCATGACGACCCTGTCGAGGAATTCTTCTACCAGCTCGAGGGCGACATGGTGCTTAAGGTCTTTGACCAGGACGAGTTCTACGATGTCGTCATTCGCGAAGGCGACGTATTCTTCCTGCCGAAGCATGTCCGACACTCACCGCAGCGGCCTATGGCCGGCAGCGTCGGGTTGGTGATCGAACCGAAGCGCCCCGATGGCCTGAAAGATGCGTTTGAGTGGTACTGCTTTGAATGCGGCAGCCTCGTACACCGGGTCGAAGTGCTGTTGAAATCAATCGTGCGCGACCTGCCGCCGCTCTATGAATCGTTTTATGCCGATGAAGAGGCGCGCACCTGCCCTGACTGCGGTGCGCTGCATCCGGGAAAGGAACCGCCGGAAGGGTGGGTGTCGATCCCGCCGCAAGAACGAGACTGACGTGCAGTACGAATCAAGCCTCGAGTTTGCCAGGGCACAGGACGCAGCGGATCCGCTCAGAGCCTTCCGCGACCGCTTCTATTTCCCGTCGCTGGGTACGAGCGAACTCGTCTACTTCACCGGACATTCGCTGGGACTGCAGCCGAAGACGGTGCGTGCGGCCGTAGAGCTGGAGCTCGATGAGTGGGCAAAATACGGGGTCGAAGGGCATTTCCATTCGACTTACCCGTGGTACAGCTACCACGAACTCCTGACGCCGCCCATGGCAGCAATCGTTGGGGCGAAGGACTCCGAAGTTGTCTGCATGAACTCGCTGACAACGAATCTTCACCTGCTGTTTGTGTCGTTCTATCGTCCATCAGAGACGCGCTACAAGATCATCAGCGAAGCAAAGATGTTTCCGTCGGACCGTTACCTGCTGGAGACACAGGCGCAGTTCCACGGCTTTGATCCTGACGATGCCATCATCGAAGTCGCACCAAGGGACGGCGAGACGCTGATTCGCGAAGAAGATATTCTCGAAGCGATCGCTGCCAATGCCGACGAGCTTGCGCTGGTATTCTTTGGCGGCGTCAACTATTTCACGGGCCAGCTATTCAATATGCCGCGGCTGACTGAAGCCGCTCACGCTGTCGGGGCCATCGCCGGATTTGATCTCGCGCATGCCGCCGGCAACGTGCCGCTGGCTTTGCACGACTGGGACGTCGATTTCGCGGCGTGGTGTTCTTATAAATACCTGAATTCGAGTCCGGGCAACGTCGGCGGTATTTTTGTACACGAGCGTCATGGCCGGAGTTTCGATCTGCCACGCTTTGGCGGTTGGTGGGGGCACGACAAGGCCACTCGATTCCAGATGAAAAACGGCTTCCAGCCAATGGAAGGTGCGGAAGGCTGGCAGCTGAGCAATGTGCCGATTCTTGGCATGGCCGCAATGAAGGCGTCCCTGGAAGTATTCACCGAGGCCGGTATGCCGGCCCTCCGGGAGAAGAGCGAGAAGCTGACGGGCTACCTCGAGTACACCATCGACTCGCTGGCGGCGGAGTTTCCGGATGCCGACATCAGCCTGATTACGCCACGGATTCCTGAGCAACGCGGTTGCCAGATCTCGATGGACGTTGCGGGGCGCAAGCGCAGGCTGTTCGACGACATGATCGCGGCCGGTATCATTGCCGATTTTCGCGAGCCCTGCGTGATTCGCATGGCACCCGTGCCGCTCTATAACTCGTTCGAGGATGTCTTCACGTTCGGTAAGGTGATGCGACAGTTGCTGGCGCAGGGAGAGCGGTAGATGCAGGAGAAAACCTTTACTGTCGCCGGCGGCGGGCCGGTCGGAACCTTGCTTGCCATCTCGCTGGCTCGTCATGGCTACAAGGTTGGACTGTTTGAGGGGCGCCCCGACTCGCGGCAAACGAGTATCTACCAGGGCAGGTCGATCAACATCGCGCTGTCCGATCGAGGATGGACGTCACTTGAGAAGATCGGCATCAGTTCGGACATCAAAGCTGATGCGATCCCGATGTATCACCGCGCAATCCACGGCATCGATAGTGAAATCACCAGGCTGCCTTATGGCAAGCAGGGTGACGCCATCTGGTCGGTGTCGCGTGGAGGTATCAACGAGCGGCTGCTCGACATCGCCGATGCGGAGCCGAATATAAGCACGCATTTCGAGCAGCGGCTGGTCAACGTGGACTTCGCGACGGCGAGCGCCGTGTTCCTGGCAGAGGGCGAGCGCGAGATTACGGTCGACGCGGACTACCTCTTCGGCGCTGACGGTGCGAACTCGAAGGTGCGGCGGCTCGCCCACAATCTGCCGAGATTCAGCTACAGCCAGACGTACATGCCGCAGAGCTACATCGAGCTGAACATACCCGCGAATGCGGATGGCTCGCACAAGCTCGAGAGGAACGCGCTGCATATCTGGCCGCGCAAGGACTTCATGCTGATTGCATTGCCGAATACCGATGGCACGTTTACCTGCACCTTGTTCCTCAACTACTCGGGCGATCCGTCGTTCGAGCGGCTGCGGGAGCGGCCTGATGTCGAGGCGTTCTTCGAGGCGAACTTTCCGGACGCGATGGTGTACCTGGAGCGGCCTGTGGATGTCTTTATGGAGAAGACGGCCGCGCCGCTGTTCCTCGTCCAGGTGTTCCCCTGGTCATTCAATCGCAAGGTCGCGCTTATCGGTGATGCAGCGCATGCGATTGTGCCGTTCTACGGGCAGGGTATGAACTGCGGCTTCGAAGACTGCGCCGAACTGCATTCGCTGATCAGCAAATACGATCACAACTGGGACAAGATCTTCCCGGCCTACGAAAACGCCCGCAAGCCGAACGGCGATGCGATTGCGGAGCTGTCCAAACGCAACTTCGTTGAGATGAGCGACCTGTCGGGCGACCCGATGTTCCAGCTTCGCAAGAAAATTGAAGCGAAGTTTCATGAGGCGCATCCTGATATCTGGACGCCACTCTATTCGATGGTGACGTTCTCGCCGGAGGTGCCGTATTCCGAGGCGTTACGTGTCGGCGACGTGCAAAAGCAGATCATGGACCAGATCATGCAATTGCCCGAGATTGACAGCGACTGGGACGAACCCTACGTGATGGACCAGTTATACAAACTGGCGACCGCGCATTTCTAGACGATAGCCAGGCTGTGTGAGAGGTTCTTGGTAATCATGTAGTTGTAAAGGCCCTCGGTACCACCTTCGCGGCCATAACCACTCGATTTCACCCCGCCGAATGGCGTTTCCGGCAGAGAGGCCTCGAGCGTGTTAATCGATATATTGCCAGCCTCGATGCCCTCGACCATGCGGTCCACGTAATCGGCCCGGTTGGTGAAGCCATAAGCCGCCAGACCGTAGGGTACGGAGTTTGCTTTTGCGATCGCCTCATCCAGCGAAGCGACGGGGTTAATGATGGCCAACGGCCCAAAGGGTTCTTCCTGCATCACGTGTGCATCGTCGGGCACATTCGCCAGCACTGTTGGCTGAAAGAAATAGCCCTTGCCATCCAGTCTGCATCCGCCGGTTCTGATCTCGGCGCCCCGGTCGCGCGCGTCTTCGACGAGGCCTGTTAGCGCTTCGACCCTGCGCGCATTGGCGAGCGGGCCCATCTCAACGCCGGGTTCAATGCCATTGCCGACGACGGTTTGGGCGGCGCGGCGCACGAAAATCTCTGTGTAGGCCTCAAAAATACTTTCATGCACGAAAAAACGCGTGGGCGAGGTGCATACCTGGCCCGCGTTGCGCATCTTTCGCACAGCGCCGGTGATGGCCGCCGCTTCGACGTCGGTGTCTTCACAGACGATCACCGGCGCGTGACCGCCCAGTTCCATCAGGACCGGGGTCATGTGTTGTGCAGCCAGGGTAGTGAGATGTTTGCCAACCCCGGTAGACCCGGTAAACGCGACCAGCCGCACCTGCTCCTGCCTGATCAGGTGATCAGATATCTCGGCTGGCGTGCCGAACACCATGTTCAACACCCCAGGGGGCAGGCCGGCGTCATGCAATGCTCTTGCGATGTGCAGCGCGCCTGCGGGGGTCTCTTCGGCAGCCTTGAGAATAATTGAACAGCCTGCCGCGATGGCCCCGGCGATCTTTCGACACGGTTGGCTCATCGGAAAATTCCAGGGCGAAAATGCAGCGACCGTGCCGATCGGCTGGTGATGCACGATGTACCTGACGCCCGGCGCGCTCGGTATCACACGCCCGTATGTGCGCGTGGCTTCACCGGCGTCCCATTCGAAAAACTCGCAGCCACGGATAACCTCAAGCCGTGCCTGGTCGAGCGGCTTGCCATGTTCCGCAGTGATCGCGGTGGCGATATCCTCCTGCCGCTCACGCATGAGTTTCGCGGCCCTGTAGAGGACATTGGCCCGGTCTGCCGGGGCTGTTTTTTTCCAGATCCTGAATCCCGCAGCGGCCGCTTCAAGGGCGTCGTCCAGGTCCTGCCGATCCGCATGAGGCAGGCGCCCGATCTCTTCTTCCGTGGCCGGATTCAGAACCGGAATGTCACTGGCGGTCTTGCGCCATTCGCCGTTGATATAGAGATGCAGGTCTGGATAGGTGCTCATCGAGGTTCTCGTATGCATAGCGGATTATAAGTATATTCTGCCCATGGCTACTATTTACTCGAAACTTGATGCGAAAGACTATGCCCGCGAGAACATGCGCGGGATCTGGGCGGCTGCACTCAACCCGTTTGCTGACGATCTTTCGCTCGACGAAGCCGGCCTGCGCGCGAATATTCGTCACTGGATCGACGATCTCGATATCCAGGGACTGTTCATTGCAGGAAAGCAGGGTGAGTTCTTCTCAATGAGTCTCGAGGAACGCAAGCGCAACTTCGAGATTGCGGTCGAGGAGTGCGCTGGCAAGGCCGGCGTTATCGTTTCGGTATCGGATCAGAATTTCGATACGGTGCTTGATTTGTCCCTCCACGCACAACATTGTGGGGCCGATTACATCGTGGTTCACGCGCCGGTGTTGAGCTTCATACACGATCGCGGCGAGGTCCTGTATCAGTACTACAAGGCCCTGTGTGATCGCCTCGATATTGGTATCGCGATGTGGAGCCATCCGGATTCCGGCTACCTGATGCAGCCAGAGGAATGCGCGCGTATTGCGGATCTTCCCAACATCATCGCGATCAAATACTCGGTGCCGCGCGACATGTATGTGCAATTGACGCACATGGTCGGTGACAGGATCCAGGTATCGACATCGGCGGAAGATGACTGGCTGGACAATATTGAAGAACTCGGGTGGCAGCTCTATCTTTGTTCCTCACCGCCGTATCATTTGCAGACAAAGAATGACAAGCGCATGGACGAATACACGCGTCTCGCCTTTGCAGGCAATTTCGAGGAGGCGCGGCGTGTGCGTGACAGCCTCAATCCTGTGCGCGAGGCGATGCTGCGCTCAAGGCCGGCCGATAAGCCGCAGGCATTCGGTAAGTACTGGCAGGAGTTACTCGGCCAGGTTGGAGGTCGAGTGCGACCGCCGATGCTCGAGCTGACCGATGCAGAGAAGGCCGTTATTCAGGAAGCCTTCGAGACCTGCGGCCTGAAACTCTAGGCGCCGGCTGAACGCGGCCCTGGCCGCGCCGTCAGCGATCATTGTCAGCGCTGTCCTTCTACCTGCACAACCCGCGGCAGTCGTTTGTCCAGGCGAACGGCGGTGAGCTGGCGTCCCCATACGCAGCCCGTGTCGAGGCTGATGAGGTCGGGAAGCACGATCAGGCCGAGTGCCGACCAGTGACCGAAGACGACGCGTGAGCCAAACCACTCCGGATCGACGGCGTCGAACCAGGGGCGCAAGCCTTTGCGTGCTCGCCACGGCGAGCCACTAAAATTGAGGTCGAGATGGTCATCAGCAGTCACCATGCGCATGCGCGTGAGGCAGTTGATGATGAAGCGGAGGCGTTTGTAACCGGACAGTTTGTTCGACCATGCATTGGGCGTGTTGCCGTACATCTTGCCAAGCACGTTCGGGAAATCGCTGCTCTGCAGTGCTGCTTCAACTTCCTGGGCAAGCGCAAGTGTCTTCTTTACGCTCCAGCGTGGGTGCGTACCAGCGTGCACGAGGAGCGTGTCGAGTTTCTTGTCGTAGTGCGCGAGTGGTCGGTGTCGCAACCAGTCGCAGAGCTCGTCGGCATCGCTGGCTTTAAGCAGTTTTTCGAGCGTTCCGAAGCGCCTGCCAAAGCGGACAGCACCGGCGTGCAGCGCCAGCAGGTGCAGGTCGTGATTGCCGAGTACGGTCACAGCGGAATCGCCAAGGTCACGAACAAAGCGCAGTGTTTTCAGTGACTTGGGACCACGATTGACGATATCGCCAACCAGCCAGAGGGTGTCTTTGGAGGGCTCGAAAGCGAGTTCGTCGAGCAGTCTCCGGAAGGGATCGTAACATCCCTGCAAATCGCCGATTGCGTAGACCGCCATGCGAATGTCCTAGTGCAGGAGACCTGGGACAGCGAGTGTGAAGGCTTCGATGGGTGCATCGAAACTCGCGCCGGCGTCAGTTTCCATGTGATACAGACCCTGCATTGCCCCGACCGGCGTCTCCAGCACCGCGCCGCTTGAGTAGCGGAAGCGTTCGCCAGGGTTCAGATGCGGCTGTTCACCCACGACGCCGTCACCGCTAACTTCCTGCACCTTGCCGTTCGCGTCGGTGATGATCCAGTGACGACTCAGCAGCGTCGCCGGGACGTCGCCGTCGTTGGATATCGTAATCGTGTAGGCAAATACGTAACGATCCGCAGCGGGCTCGGACTGATCATCGATGTAGCTGGTGTCCACATGAATGCGAATGTCGTATTGCTTGTCTTTCATGCGGGCATTCTAACGTGATTTTTGCCGCAGGTAATTGCTCAACCGAATGTAGTCGGCGATGGATACCTGCTCGGGCCGCACCCCGGCGTCAATACCGACAGCGTCGAAGTCGCCGGGCTCAGCCACTTTCTTCAGCGAGTTGCGCAGCGTCTTGCGCCGTTGCATGAATGCCGTCGCGACCAGCGTGGATAAACCGGGCTCATCGACGATGTCATACGTACCCGCTGGCAGCGGGTGGAGACGAACAACAGCGGACATGACGTCAGGTGGTGGAGCGAATGCCTCGCGGTCGACATCGAACAGGGATTCCACGCCCAGGTGGCAACCCAGCATGATTCCGAGACGCCCGTAGGCTTTGCTGCCGGGCGATGCCGCCATACGGGCAACCACCTCCTTTTGCAGCATGAAGTGCATATCAAGAATGTTGTCTCGGTACTTCAGCAGGTGAAACAGCAGCGGCGTCGAGATGTTGTAGGGCAGGTTACCAACGACTCGAATCCGTTTACCCAATGTCGAGAAATCGAAGCGCAGGGCATCGGCCTCGTGCACGGTTACGTTGGGATTGCCGTCGTATTGATGCCGCAGGCGCGCGACGAGGTCACGGTCCAGCTCCACCGCATGCAGGTGCCCGGCGTTACGCGCAAGCGCATCGGTAATCGCACCCTGGCCGGGACCAATTTCGACGATCACGTCGTCTTTGCCTGGATGTATGGCCCGGATGATGGCATCGATCACACCGGGATCGGTGAGGAAGTGCTGGCCGAATCGTTTACGAGGGCGGTGATTGGCCATCAGCTTTGCGCCATGCTTGCCGCAAGCTCGATGGCCGCCAGCAGGCTTCCCGGATCGGCGGTTCCGGTGCCGGCGATATCGAAGGCTGTGCCATGGTCAACGGAAGTACGAATGATGGGCAGACCGAGCGTCACGTTGACCGCGTGTCCAAAGCCCGCGTACTTGAGTACGGGAAGGCCCTGGTCGTGGTACATCGCCAGTACGGCGTCCTTGCGCCCCGCGGCCGGTGTGAATGCGGTGTCCGCTGGCATGGGTCCGCGTAGCCTGAGACCTTCGGCGCGCAGCGCATCCAGTGTGGGTGCGATGAACTCGATTTCTTCACGGCCTAGGTGGCCGCCTTCTCCCGCGTGCGGGTTCAGGCCACAAACAACGATATCCGGCTCGTCGATACCGAACTTGTCCCTGAGGTCCGCGTTCAGAATGCGCAGTACGCGTTTGAGAATATCAGGTGTGAGGTAGTCAGCGACGTCGCGCAGCGGCATGTGTGTACTCGCCAGTGCAACGCGCAGGTCGCCGGCCACGAGCATCATGACGGGGTGCGGGGCCGCCGTAATCTCAGCGAGAAATTCGGTGTGACCGCTGAACGCCACGCCACTGTCGGCAATGACGCTCTTCGCAAGCGGTGCCGTAACCATGCCCGCGAATTCGCCCGCGAGGCAGCCTTTCGCGGCAGTGCGAAGGCCGTCAAGCAGGGTGCCGGCATTCATCGGGTCCGGCTGACCGGGCTCGACATTAACCGGAAAGGGCATGTCGATGACGCGCAGACGCTCGTCGAGCTGCCGCCGGTCGCCGATAACGACCAAATCCCTGGCGTATGGACTGTTAACCAGCGCGTTACACAGCTCTGGCCCAACGCCAGCGGGCTCGCCGGCAGTGACTACGAGAGGTCTGGTGAGGGCCACAGCATCTCAGTGTCGGGAAACTAAATGCGCGTCTCGACGAAAGCTTCGTCACGCAGGCGCTGTATCCAGAGCTGTGATTCTTCTTCCATTTTGCCCTGGCGGATCTTGGCCGCGCAGTTGCGCTGCTTCAGGTCCTCGGTGTTATCGTAAACGCGGCGCTCCAGGACCTCGAGAATATGCCAGCCGAACTGCGTCCGGAATGGTTCCGAGATAACGCCTACCTCGCTGTCGCGGATGGTCTGGGCGAACTCGGGAGCAAAACTTTCGGCACTGGCCCAGCCAAGTTCACCACCAAGATTGGACGAACCCGGGTCGTCGGACAGCAACTTGGCCTGCTCACCAAAATCTTCCTCACCGGAACGGATCTTGGCGAGCGCTTCATCAAGTCGCTGTTTCGCCGTTGCGTCATCGATGATTTCGTTTGGCATGATCAGGATGTGGCGAACATTAACCTGCTGGATCTCGCTGCGCTCAACGGCGCTCCGCAGGTCGTCGACTTTAACGATGTGGAAGCTACTGGCGGCACGAATGGGTGGCGCGACATCGCCTTTGCCCATGTCCTGCAGCACGTCGGTAAACAGGGTCGGCACCTGCTGTCCCTGCATCCAGCCAAGCGCTCCGCCTTCGAGAGCGGTCGGACCGGCTGAGTAACGAACGGCCATCTCGCGGAAATCGGCACCGTTCTGAATCTGGGCGTAAACCTGGTTGGCGAGATCTTCTACTTCCTGAACCTCGGCGGCGCTGGCGCCTTCGGGCATCGTGAAGAGGATGTGGGACAATGAATATTCCGAGTTGGCCACGACGTTGCCCTCGAGATCAGCAACACAGCGTTCGATCTCGCGCTCCGAAACATTGATGCTCTCCCCAACCTCAATGGTGCGCAGGTTGCTGATGGTGATTTCTTCCCGCAGTTGGCGACGGAACTCGCCATAGTCAACACCGTCTTCGGCAAGTAAACGAGGCATGTCTTCAAAAGGCACGCCGTTTTCCTGGGCGATACTCCCAATTGCGCGGTTGAGCATTTCGTCACCGACATTCAGGCCGATTCGCTCAGCGCGTTGCAGCTGGATTTCCGCGACGATCAGGCGCTCGAGAATCTGCTCCTGGAGTACCTCAGGCGGGGGCATCTGCATGCCCTGGGCGGCTGCGCGCGCGCTAATGGCCTCCAGTTGCTCATTCAGCTGGCTCTTGAGGACCACACCCTCATTGACGATGGCGGCCACGCCGTCCAGAAACTCTCCCGTCTCGGAGAGTTCGTCGGCGACGACAACGGGCGCAGCGAACAATGCGACGAAAGCGCATAAACTATTGAATTTTAACAATTTTTACTACCGGAGATCTGCAGAATAGCCAAGAATACCACGTTCGAGGAGTTTGTCAGCTGCTGTGCCGACGCTCGTCATTCCTTTCAGTACCAATTGCAGACCAAACGAGGAATCGCGAGTTCCATCGCGCGTCGAAATGTGGCGGCGGGAAACCAGGCGCAGGCCCCAGCAGCAGCTCTCGTACTCGAGGCCAAAAAACTGTTCCAGGACCTCCTGGTCGCGGAATGAATAGTTATAGCGGCCAACAAAATTCCACTGCGAGGCCATCGGCCATGACCATGAAAGATCGCCCTGTTCGAGTGAATCTCGACGGAAGCGATACGCGAGGTTGAGGACCCTGTTGTTGGCGGGGCGGTATTGCAGACGGGCTTCCGATTTCGTGGTGCCACTTTCTCCGGTACCCCATTGGTGTCCGATATCGAAATTGACGTTTCTCAGCAATCCAAAGCGCACCTGTGCGATGTAGTCCGACGTTTCGAAAGTCGACACCGGCATGCCAGGCAGTGCGACATCGCGATCGCTGAAGTAACGCGTCTGGCCAATCGTCGCTGTCATTAACTCACGGCCTGAGTCCAGGTTGAGCACACGCGTCGTTACGCCGAAGCTGACCCGTTCCGTATCACCGATGCGGTCGCCGCCCAGGAACCTGTTCTTTCGGTACAGCTGCACGAGATTAATGTCCGGTGCGATCGTGTCAAAGACGGGCAGTCCGTCCTGGTTGCGATACGGAATATTGACGTATAGCAATCGGGGCTCGATGGTCTGGATGCGATTGGCGCCAGACATCATGCGCTCCAGCACGAGTCCGGTGTCGACGCTGGTGATTGGCACCGTGCGCGTCGGATTCGTCTCGGCTCCGAGCTCGGTATCAGCCAGGTCATAGCGTGTGTAATCCAGCGCAATCGCGGGAGTGAAGAACCAGCCGGGGCGACTAATGGGGACTTCGACGGACGGCGTCGCATTGAATCGCCATCCGGTTACGCCCACGTCTCGATCGAAGTTCACGAGTTCGCTGTCGAGCCCCAGCTTCAGGAAGCTTACAGGCCATTGCGCATTGACGAGCATCTGCGGCAGGCGGCGGTAGGGTTCGTCATCCGGCAATATCGCATCGTCAATTGTCTGGTAGTCCTGAGCCTGCGCGAAGAACGACAGATGTTCGGAATAGTAGTCGAAGCTGGCATGGCGATTCAGGTGGGTAATACTCGAGACACTCAGGCTACCGCCCAGATCCTCGAAGTACTGGCTGTCCGACACCTCCCTGAACTGGATTCGATTGCGCCAGCCGTTGTTCCACAAAGTGCGATGGTTAAAACGCAGCTGATGACGCGAGTCGTCGACGATGCTGTCGTTAGACAGATAGTCGGCCGTGACAGTGCCTTCGCTGCGTTCAGCCAGGTAACGGAAGTTCGTTTCAAGCTGCAGTCCGCGACTCGTTAACAACCGCGGGGTAATGGTTGCGTCGTAGTTTGGCGCGATGTTCCAGTAATAGGGGACACGTATTTCATTGCCGCTGCGGCCCGAGCTGCCAATTTCAGGAGTCAGTATCCCGGACTTGCGCGCGTCACCGATCGGGAACGAGATGTAAGGCAGGTACAGGATGGGCACGTTCTTGAAGCGCAGCTTCATGTTCTTCGCGGTACCGACACCTTCCGCCGTGTCGAGCACGATTGACTTGCCCTGCAGCAGCCAGTCTTCCGAGTCGGGCGGGCAGGTTGTGTATTCGACGCCCCCGAGCGACAGGGTGCCATTCTGATTGATTTCCAGGGCGTCGGCAGCACCCCGCGCATTACTGCTCCCTAGTGAGAATTCCGCCCCTTCGAAGCGAATGCGCCCTGTCCCATACCCGAATTCGGCCTGTCGACTCAGGATCAGGGTGCCCGGGTCTTCGTAGCGCACGCCACCCTCGAGAAACAGGGCACGCTGTTCAGGTTCGTAGCGCGCCGCATCGGCGGCCGCAAGCTTGTCGTCACGGCGCAATAGCACGCCACCGGTCATACTGGCCTGCGGGTTGTCGCCCAGCTGCATCTCAAATGAGCCGAGCTCAAACAGGATGGTCTCTGGATTGTCCGTAATGATCGTGCTGAACGGCGATTCGGCCGATAACGGCTTACCTATGGACGTCTGGCACGACAGATCATCGGCAGCGTGCGCATGTGTCACGGCCAGCAGGGTGCAGGCAAGAATCAGTGGTTTCGCGGACAAAACAGTATTCGATTCAGCTATGGGCCGGGGCTTGTAGTAACGGGATGTTATCAAGCATTTGGATTTGTTACCTTCCCATAGTTTATTAGGTCCTTCAACGCGTTACGGAGATCTGACATCGAGAGTCCCAAAACCCCGGCAGATGCCCGCCTCGACGCATTAAAGGCGTGGGCCAGCGGTATCGAGGCCGTCGCCGGCAGCGAGCCCGTGCTTGCATCCGGCGATGCGAGTTTCCGTCGCTATTTTCGATTGCAGTCGGGGGTAAATAGTTTCATCGCAATGGACGCGCCTCCCGAGCTTGAGGATTGCCTGCCATTCCTGCGCGTGGCCGGCTACCTCGAAGCCATGCAACTGAACGCCGCCCGAATTATCGAGGCCAATCTCGATGACGGTTTCCTGTTGCTGAGCGATCTGGGCAGTCGTCAATACCTGGACGCGTTGCTTGACGACACAGCCACCGCACCGGAACTGTATGCCGATGCCATTAAGGCATTGCTCGCAATGCAAAGGCGTGGTGCTGCATATCAGTCACAGCTGCCACCCTACGACGACACACTCCTGCGCTTTGAACTTTCGCTGTTTCATGACTGGCTGTGCGGGACACATCTCGGTATCGAATTCAGCGATGAGGCCGAACAGGCCTGGCAGGATTGCTGCGACCTGCTGGTGGCAAATGCACTCGATCAACCACAGGTGTTCGTGCACCGCGACTACCATTCGCGCAACCTCATGCTGACCACAGCCCGTAATCCCGGGATACTCGATTTTCAGGATGCCGTTGAAGGTCCGCTGACCTACGACCTCGTGTCGCTGCTCAAGGACTGCTACGTGCAATGGCCCGCCGGGCAGGTATGGCAATGGGCGCTTGAGTTTTACAACGGTCTTGACCGCGCAGTTCGCGAACGTGTCGATGAAGAACAGTTCCGGCGGTACTTCGAACTCATGGGCGCGCAACGCCACCTGAAAGCGGCCGGAATCTTCGCGAGACTTTGTCACCGCGACGGCAAGTCGGCTTACCTCGAAGATGTTCCGCGGACGCTGTCGTACATTGCCGAACTCGGTCCGCGTTACCCGGAACTTGAATTCGTTATCGACCTGATCGAGTCGCGGGTGCTGCCCGGCATGGATGGCACAGAATGAGGGCGATGATTCTCGCGGCGGGTCGTGGTGAACGCCTGCGGCCACTGACGGACAAGATGCCGAAATCCCTGGTTGAGGTGCGCGGCCGGAGTCTGCTCGAACGTCATCTGGACAACGTGCGTGCAGCAGGCATCAGCACCGTCGTCATCAATCTCGGCTGGCTCGGCGACCAGATTGTCGAGCGCATAGGCTCCGGCAATCGCTACGGCCTCGAGATTATCTACAGCCAGGAAGGCGACGACATTCTCGAGACAGGCGGCGGTATTCACAAGGCGCTGCCAGCCCTTGGCACGGATCCCTTTCTCGTGGTTAACGCGGACATCTACACGGATGTGCCGCTGTCGGCTGTGCGGCTGGATGACGCGCACCTCGGACACCTCGTCATGGTGCCGAAGCCCGAATACCGTGATCACGGTGATTTCGATATCGACGACGGTCTGATTCGCAATGGCGATTCTGCCGCATATACGTTCAGCGGTGTCGCGATCTATCGACCCGAATTCTTTGCCGGGTGCGAGGCAGGGCGTTTCCCGCTGGCGCCGATGTTGCGCGAGGCGGCAGATCGCGGGCAGTTGTCCGGCTCGCTCTATGAAGGACTTTGGGCGGACGTGGGTACCCCGGAACGCCTGGCAGCCCTGCAATAACTCTTTAGCTTCAGTCGCCCGGCAAGCCAAGGTGTCGCAGAAAGTGCGGGAGTATCTTCTGTGAGGTTGCTTCCAATTGCAGATCGATTCCCAGCCGGTGCAGGTCGGTCATCTTGAGTTCTGCATAGCCGCAGGGATTGATGCGCGTGAACGGCTCGAGGTCGATGTCCACATTCAGCGCCATACCGTGAAAGCTTGAACCGCGCCGGATCCGAAGCCCGACGCTTGCCAGCTTGTCACCGTCCACGTACACGCCTGGAGCATCCGCTCGCGACGCCGCCGCGACATCGAATTCCCCCGCAAGGTCCACGACGCTTTGTTCCAGTGCGGTTACCAGTGTGCGCACGCCAATATTGGCGCGTCGAATGTCGATCAGCGGATACACCATGAGCTGGCCGGGTCCGTGAAACGTAACCTGGCCGCCGCGATCGATTTGCACGACAGGAATATCGCCGGGCGCCAGCAGATGTTCCTTGCTTGCATTGAGCCCGAGCGTAAAGACAGGTGGGTGTTCGCAGAACCAGATTTCGTCCGGCGTTGACTCGTCACGTTCGTCCGTGAATTTCTGCATCTCGCGCCATAGTGGCACGTAGTCCCGGCGCCCGAGATAGCGGGTCTTCACAGCGCCATCAGGACGTCTTCGTGGTCGGAAACGTCCTGGTAGATGTCATCGAGTTGCTGCTGGCTCGTCGCTGTGACCGTAATGGTGATCGACACAAAACGCTCATTGCGGCTAAGCGACTCTTTAATGGCGCTGTCCCGGAGAGTACCCGTATGTTTCTCAATCAGCGCTCGCGCCGTCGTACGAAACTCCGGTGAGTTATGCCCCATCATCTTGACGGGAAACTCGCAGGGAAACTCGATGACAGATTCGTCAGTCATGCTTATTCGAACCAGAGGCTGATGCTGTCCTTGGTGCGTTGCCAGAACGAACCGGTCGGATTGTCATCGAGTGCACGCAGGGGCGTGCTCAGGAGCTGGTTTGCACCAAGACTGATTTTTAATTGGGCGACAGGCTGCCCGGATGCAATCGGGGCTTCGACAAGTGCAGGAATGTCGAGCGTGGATTCGAGTCTTTCATAGCTGCCTCGTGGCACCGTGATGTACAGGTCTTCGAGTACGCCAAGTCGGGAGGTGATGTTCTCCGATTTCCAGACGCGCGCCGTTGTAATTTCTTCGCCAGCTTTGTATAGCAGGCGTGTTTCAAAGAACCTGAAACCATAGTTGATGAGAGCCTGACTGCCCTCCGTGCGGGCCTTGGTGCTCGAGGTACCAAGTACGACAGAGATGATGCGCATGCCATCGCGCAAGGCCGAGGAAACGAGGCAGTAGCCGGCATCGTCCGTGTGGCCGGTCTTCATGCCATCGACTGACGGGTCGCGCCACAACAGCGAATTGCGATTGCTCTGTTTTATATCGTTATACGTGAATTCCTTGGTCGAGTGCCGGGCGTAATAGTCGGGGAATTCCGTGATCAGGGCGCGGGCCAGGGTAGCGAGATCCCGTGCAGTGGTTACATGACCCTCGGCAGGCAGTCCCGTGGCGTTCACGAAGTGGCTTGAGAGCATGCCCAGCTGCTGGGCATGCTGGTTCATCATCTGGGCGAATACGCCCTCGGTACCGGCGATGTGCTCGGCCAGCGCGACGCTCGCATCGTTGCCGGACTGCACGATCATCCCCATCAGCAGATCCTCGATCTTCACCCGCGTGCCGACTTCGATAAACATGCGCGATCCGGGCGTTCGCCACGCGTGCTCGGAGATCGTCACTTCGTCGTCGGGGTGAATCTGGCCCTGCCTGAGGGCCTTAAAGACCACATACGTTGTCATGATCTTGGTCAGGCTGGCGGGTGCAAGCGGCGAATCAGGGTTCAGGGACGCAAGCTCGTGTCCGGTCGTGCCATCGATGAGCAGATAGCTCTTGGCACCGATGATCGGCGGCGCCGGTGCAGGCATCGCTGACTGCGCGTAAGTGTTTGTCGCGAAAAGGAAAACGAGGGTGATAAGAGCGCAGGACAAGCGTGTAGACATGTGGCCTCTGAAACAGGTGAATCGGTTTGGGCGCGTTATTGTACGCGGCTAATCAGCAATTAGGTAAGGATCGGTGATTCCGATGCCCTCGAGCTCCTCAACGAGAACGTCGTACTGCACAACATCAGCGATGGGTCCGATCCGGACCCGGTAGAGCACACGGTCTGCTGCCCGTTCCTCGTGAACAAATGCGTCCCTGATACCGGCCAGCGACAATGCACCAAGCCGTCGCTCCGCATTTGATCGATCGCCAAAGGCACCAACCTGGACATAGACCTGGTGAGCGGCCGCTCCTGTTGGAGCAGCCTGACCCACCGTGGGAGCGGCTTCAGCCGCGACCGGCCCCGGAACCCCTCCGGCGGACCGCCTTACCGGCCTGTCGCCTGTCGGCTGGTCGAAACTGATCGCTGTGACTTCAACGAGACTGGTGCCGTCCTGGATCATGTCGAGCTTCATGGCAGCGGCATAGGAAAGATCGATGATGCGGTTGTGCACAAAGGGTCCACGATCGTTGACGCGGACAATAATGGATTTATCGTTGCGCAGGTTGCGTACGCGCACGTACGTTGGCAGCGGCAGCGTCTTATGCGCGGCCGTCATCGCGTACATATCGTAGGGTTCACGATTCGATGTCAGATTGCCGTGAAACTTCTTGCCGTACCAGGAGGCAACGCCGCGTTCCCGGTAGCCCGAGCTCGACGGCATGACCGTGTAGCGTTTGCCTAGAACCTCGTAGACCGGCCCATTGCCGTAGCGGCTGCGTGGCTCTGGGCGTGGCGTGACTTCGCCAGACATATCAGGAATGCGTGAGCTGCCCGACGGCGGCCCATCCCCTTTGACCTTATTGCCGCCGCAGGCGGAGAGCGCGAACAGGCTGATTGCCAGCAGCGGCAACCTAGCCCGCATTGGCAGCTACCGCGCGTGCAATTTCCTGGCCGAGCTGGTGCGCCGCAAGCGCGTACATCGCGCTGCGGTTGTACTTCGTAATCACAAAGAAGTTGTGGAAGCCGACCCAATGTTCGGTGCCACCGTCACCCTCGTAAGTCAGAAGTTCGCCCTCGCTGTCCGCGGACAGTTCCGTCGCGAACACGACACCTTGTTTGCTGAGTGATTCTACTGTCATGGTGGCCTTGAGCTTGTTCTTCGGCTCGGGCACCGATCCCTCCCAGCGATTGCTCAACGTGGCCTGGCTCGCCACTTCCTCGCCTGATCGCCATTCATGTTCGGCAAAATAGTTGGCGACGCTACCCGCGACATCAGCCCAGTTGTCCCAGATATCGCGCTTGCCGTCGCCCGTAGCATCGACAGCGTATGCGCGGAAACTCGATGGCATGAACTGGGGTCGTCCCATCGCGCCCGCGTAGGACCCAACCGGCACGGTCGCATCGATTTCCTCTTCGCGCGCAAGAATCAGGAATTGCACAAGTTCGTTGCGGAAAAATTTCGAGCGTGGCGGATAGTCGAAAGCGAGGGTTGCCAGCGCATCGATAACGCGGTCCTTGCCCGTGATTCGGCCATAGTAGGTCTCAACACCTATGATGCCGACGATCATTTCGACGGACACGCCGGATTCCTGCTGGATACGCTCGAGCATCTCGCGATTCTCCAGCCAGAAGTTGGTGCCGGCCTCGATGCGCTCCTGTGTAATGAAGATCTTGCGATACTCGGCCCAGGTCAGTTTCTTCTCGGCGGGCGCGGAAATCTTTTCGATGATGGACCGCTTGATTTCGGCCTGGCCCAGGACGTCCGCCAGCGCGTCCCGGCTGAATTGATGCTCGGCGACCATTTCGTCGATGAATGCGGCGACATCAGGACGCGTCACATCCAAAAATGACTTGTCGGCAGCCTGTGAGCAGGAAACGGAAATGGCAAAGGCCGCAGCGACTGCGAGTAAGCGATTTTTCATCAGTGCGGCAACAACTTCCGGTGCGAGTGAATGGACATGAGAATACCGAAACCCGCCATCAGCGTCACCATCGACGTGCCGCCGAAGGAAACGAGCGGTAACGGCACGCCGACGACAGGCACAAGCCCTGTGACCATGGCCGTGTTCACGAATACATAGACCATGAATGTCAGGCTGATGGAGCCGGCGAGCAGGCGCGAGTAGGTATCACGTGCCTGCACAGCGATATACAGGCCGCGTCCGACGACGAACATATAGAGCGCCAGCAAGGCCAGGACACCCAGCAGGCCGAATTCCTCGCCCAGCACGGCGAAGATGAAGTCGGTATCGCGTTCCGGCAGGAATTCCAGCTGTGCCTGCGAACCATTGGTCCAGCCCTTGCCAAACATGCCGCCAGAGCCAATCGCAATCTTCGACTGGATGATATTGTAGCCGGCGCCGAGCGGGTCGCTGTCCGGATTGAGCAGTGTCAGAACACGTTGCTTCTGGTAATCCTGCATGAAATTCCAGAGCACCAGCGCGCCGGGCACGGCGGCGACCGCCAGGCCAAGCATCAGCCGGAACGACATCCCCGCCAGCACGATGACAATGACGCCGGAGGCCGCGATAAGCAGCGACGTACCGAGGTCGGGCTGCTTTGCGATGAGGAGTGTCGGCACCGCAATCATGATTGCGATGACAAGAAGTTGCCCCAGCCTGGGCGGAATCTGGCGGTCATGCAGGTACCACGCCGTCATCATCGGCACGCCGAGCTTCATGGCTTCGGAAGGCTGGAAACGAATACCGAGATCGAGCCAGCGACGTGCTCCCTGGCCGACGTCACCTTTTGTCAGCACGAGGACCAGCAGAATAAGGCCGGCGGCATAGCCCCAGGGCGTCCAGCGCCGCATGAAGTCCGGTGGTAGTTGCGCAACGATCAACATGGCCACAAACGCGACCCCGATGCGCACCATCTGGTTGAGGAGCAGTCGATTGCTCTCGCCGACAGCGCTGTAAAGAACAAACAGCCCGAAGGTGCATACGAGCAACAGCGCGCCAAGCAGGGGGCCGTCTATATGCAGGCGCCGCAGGATGCCGGAAAAACTCGTCATCGGTTCCGCGTTGGGAGCGAAGAGTCTTTGTGTATCGCTAAGGCGCATCGTCACCGAACCCCAGGTACGCGTCCATAATGGCTTTGGCTATCGGCGCCGCGACGCCACTGCCGCTTTCGCCGTTCTCGACAATCAGTGCGACGGCAATACGCGGGTCATCCAGCGGCGCAAAGGAAATAAACAGCGCGTGGTCGCGCTGCCGCTCCTCGAGTTCAGCGTCATCGTACTTCTCGTCCTGGGCGATCGACACGACCTGGGCTGTGCCACTCTTGCCCGCCATGTCATAAGGTGCGCCCGTACCGACGGCGCGTGCGGTGCCGCGCGGACCCTGCATCACGTCATGCATCGCACCAATCACGGCTTCCCAGTAAAAGTCGTTGTCGATTCCTACATCGGCAAGGCGTTCGGGTTGTACCATGCGGCGCTCGCCGGTCAGTGCATCTTCGACTGCGGCGACCATGTGTGGCCGATATCGTTCGCCACGGGTTGCGAGCGCGCCGGCGGCGGCAGCGAGCTGCAGCGGAGTTGCGAGCATATAGCCCTGGCCGATTGATGCGATAACCGTTTCGCCGTGATACCAGCGCTGGTTGTCGCGGTCCCGAAAGTTGTTCTTCTTCCACTCGCGCGACGGCACCAGACCCGAGCTCTCGCCGCCGACATCAACGCCGGTTTTCGTGCCCAGTCCGAAGCGGTCGAGGTAGTCGTGCATGTTATCGATGCCGAGTTCGCCGCTGATTTCATAAAAATAGACATCGCAGGACTGCGCGATCGCATCATGCAGATCGACGGGGCCATGGCCCTCCGGCTTCCAGTCACGGTAGCGATGGTCGTCGTTAGGCAGCTGGAAGTAGCCGTGACAGATTGTCTTGCGTGTCAGGTTAGTGGCATTGGTATCGAGGGCCGCCAATGCAAGAATGGGCTTGATGGTCGAGCCTGGCGGATAAGCGCCACGGACGGCACGATTAAACAGCGGCCGATCGGGATTCTCGCTCAGCTCGCGGTACTGCGATGTCGACATGCCGACCGCAAACAGGTTCGGGTCGAATGCCGGGGCACTCACCAGCGCGAGGATCTCGCCGTTTCTCGGGTCCAGTGCCACCAATGCGCCACGCCGGCCTTCAAGTGCCTTGGCAGCGATCCTCTGCAGGTCCAGATCGATGGTCAGGTAGACGTTGGCCCCCGGGACGGGCGCCTGGTCGACGGGCAGCGAGTCGAGTAACTCGCTCGTGTCGCTCGGTACCTGGCGGCCGCGAGCATTGGCGATGAGATGACGGTAACCGGCATCGCCATGCAGGTCTGATTCAAAGCTGCCTTCCACGCCGGTCTTCCCCGTATGTGACGTTCCGGCGTAGCTCGCAGAGTCGAGCCGCTGCAGGTCTTGTGTATTCAACGCGCCGACGTAGCCAACAGCGTGGGCGATGAGTTCGCCATCCGGGTAGTGCCGCACGAGGCGCGGTCGAAAATCGACGCCCGGGAAGCGCGGCCGCTGAATGGCAAAATTGGCGATTTCCTCCTCCGTCAGCCGAAACTTGAGCGTGACTGGCTTGAAGCGCGGTCCGCTGTGGCTCAGATCCTTGAAACCCTGGATGTCCTCGAACTCGATTAGATTGATCGATGCGAGCCGGTTGAGCGTGTCGTCAAGATCGTCAACCTGTTCGGGAATCAGTTCCAGCTGGTAGGCCGGCAGGTTCTCCGCAATGACGCGGCCCTTGCGATCGAATACGAGCCCTCGAATAGGTGGAACCGGTTCGATACGGACCCGGTTGCCCTGTGACTTTTCTGCAAACAGCTCGTGATCGATGACCTGCAGGTGCACCAGCCGCGCGACCACGGTGCCCATCAGCAGCACTGAGACGACAATCGCCAGGATGACGCGCGCGAGAAACAGGCGGCGCTCGGAATGGACATCCTTGATGGATGACAGGAGAGCGCTCATGGTGCCGGGACCACTTCTCTAGCTTCCCGACCGGGAACCGTAACGAACCCCCGAAAGAAACATGAAGAGGAACGGCCAGAGCAGCGTGCCCGTGATGACCGGTGCCCAATAGGTAATGGTCGGTGCCGAAACACCGGCGACGCCATTTACCCAGAACAGGATGAACTGGTAGAGAGCAAGCAGAGCGAAAATCGTGGCCGACAGCTGCGACAACGGAAAGACGCGCATGAGCAGGTGGAAGCGCACAGTAGCGAACGCGATCACGCAAAGTGCCAGCGCATGCTGGCCAAGCAGCGTGCCGTAAGAGACGTCGAGCACGATGCCAATGATCCAGGCAGACCCGACGCTCCAGGTCCGCGGTAAGTGCATTGCCCAGAAGATAACGACCAGCGCAAGCCAGTCGGGGCGAAAGGGCTCGACGGAGTCAGTCAGCGGCATCACCGTCAGCATCAGGCCCACGATGAACGTGATGATGACCGGTAGCCTGCGAGAGCCGCGATCCCTGCTCATTCGTCGGGCTCCTCCGCAACCGGCGGTGCTGACCAGATCAGCATGACCTCGCGAACCTGGTCGAGTGCCGCCGCAGGCGTCGCGGTCACATCCGCGAACGGTTCCTGGGGAATGCGCGTTACCGAATTGACTACCGCGACCGGGTAGCCTGCCGGGAATGCACCACCAAGACCGGAGGTGATCAGGAGGTCGCCGGCGCGGATGTCGGCATTGTTGGGCAGGAACGGCAGGTCAAGGCGATCAATCTCGCCAGTGCCTACCGCGATCGTGCGCAGACCGTTGCGGTTTACTTCAACGGGCAGCGCATGGTCGGCGTCGCTGATCAGGACCGCCTGCGCCGTCATGATGCCGGTACGAATGACCTGGCCGACCACGCCATCTGCATCGACGATGGCCTGGCCGTCGTAAACGCCGTCGCGGCTGCCGATGTCGATGATGAGATTGTGCTCATAGGGATTGGCGTCGACTGCCATGATTTCGGCGACGCGCACTTCATCGCGGAAAGTCGTGCGGGCGTCGAGCAATGTGCGCAGGCGGGCGTTTTCCGCCTCCAGCGCCGAGAGCCGTTGCAAACGTGCATTGGTGAGCAAGCGCTCGGCCCGCAGCCGCCCCAGTTCCAGTTCCAGTTGATTGCGTGAGGTGGTGGCCTCGCCGAGCCACTCCCACAGGCGCACGGGTGCGTCGACGACAAGCTGTACGGGGTAGACAGCCACACCAATACCCTGGCGGATGCCATCGAGATGATTCTGGCGATGATCCAGGTACATCAGCACGATACTGATGATGATGAGTGCGAGAACCCGCAAACCCAGCGCCGGTATGCGCGCTGGATTGCTGCTATTTCCTCGGGACGCGACCATGGTTACGCGCGCCTAACGACGATTACTCCAGTCCGAATACAGCGGGGCCGTGCTCGTCTATGAGCTCAATCACCCGACCGCCACCGCGGGCGACGCAGGTCAGCGGGTCGTCGGCGATGACGACAGGTAATCCGGTTTCCTCCATCAGGAGTTTGTCGATGTCGCGCAGCATGGCGCCACCGCCCGTCAGGACGATACCGCGCTCTGCAACGTCAGCGCCGAGCTCGGGAGGCGTCTGTTCGAGCGCTTCCTTGACGGCCCCGACGATGCCTTGCAGCGGTTCCTGCAGGGCTTCGAGGATTTCGTTGGAGTTCAGCGTAAAGCTGCGTGGCACGCCCTCGGAGAGGTTGCGGCCTTTCACCGAGATCTCGAGGACTTCCTGTCCCGGGAATGCCGAGCCGATTTCATGCTTGATGCGTTCGGCGGTCGCTTCGCCAATCAGGATGCCGTAGTTGCGGCGCACGTAGTTGGTGATGGCTTCGTCGAAGCGGTCGCCGCCGATGCGTACCGATGCCGCATACACGATACCGTTCAGCGAGATCACCGCGACTTCCGAGGTGCCGCCACCGATGTCGAGCACCATCGAGCCGCGCGCCTCGTGGACCGGCATGCCAGCGCCGATTGCCGCAGCCATTGGCTCATCTATTAGGTGTACTTTGCGCGCGCCTGCGCCTTCCGCTGACTCGCGAATAGCGCGCCGTTCAACCTGGGTCGAGCCATAAGGCACACAAATGAGAACGCGCGGGCTCGGGCGGAAGTACCGTGACGAGTGGGCTTTCCGTATGAAATGCTGCAGCATCTTCTCGGTGACCGTGAAATCGGCGATCACGCCGTCTTTCAGGGGCCGGATGGCCGTAATGTTGCCTGGCGTACGGCCCAGCATGTTCTTGGCTTCCATGCCGACCGCTTCGACGATGCGACCACCCCGCGCGGAGTCCTCGCGGATTGCTACAACGGAGGGTTCGTCGAGCACAATGCCGTGTCCCCGGGAGTAAATCAGGGTGTTGGCGGTGCCAAGGTCGATGGACAGGTCATTCGAAAAATAACCCAGGATATTCTTGAACATGCGGGGCGGGATCCCAAAAACGAATTAACGGCGTAATCTAGCAATGCGCACGACATTCCACAAGGCGGCGTGTATTATTGCGGGCCCGCCGCGGCGGGCCCCGGTAACCCTGTTGAATTTAGCGGAAAAATACCGTGTCACTCGATAAAGACCAGGTCCAGCAAATTGCAACGCTGGCGCGACTTAAATTAAGCGAAGACGAGTATGCCGAGAGCGTCAGGAAGCTCTCCAAAATCGTCGATTTTGTCGATCAGCTGTCCCAGGCGGACACGAGCGGCGTCATACCTATGGCGCACCCCCTCGACGTTGCCCAGCGGCTGCGACCGGATGTGGTCACTGAGCCCAATAATCGTGATCATTACCAGGAGAACGCCGCGTCCGTGACGGATGGCCTGTATCTCGTGCCCAAGGTGATCGAGTGATGGCCCTGCACACGATGACAATGGCTGAGCTGACAGCCGGACTCGAAAACGGTGACTTCACCTCTGTCGATATTACCCGGTCATTGCTCGATCGCATTGCCGCGCATGATGCAAAGCTCAATGCCCTGATCACGGTGACAGGAGATGCTGCGCTTGCAGCGGCTGCGAAGGCCGATGCCGATCGTGCTGCCGGAAATGTCGGGATGTTGAACGGCCTGCCTGTCATTCACAAAGACATCTTCTGCACGCGCGGCGTCAGGACGAGCTGCGGTTCGAAGATGCTCGACAATTTTGTGTCGCCGTATGACGCGACGATTGTTGAACGTATGGCCGCGGCTGGGGCGGTTGTCCTCGGCAAGGCCAACATGGACGAGTTCGCGATGGGCTCGTCGAATGAAACCAGTTTTTACGGGCCTGTCCACAACCCCTGGGATCTCGATTGCTCGCCGGGTGGTTCGTCGGGCGGTTCGGCCGCGTCGGTGGCCGCACGTTTTGCGCCTGCTGCTACCGCCACCGACACCGGCGGTTCTATTCGCCAGCCCGCCGCACTCACCAACACCGTGGGTATCAAGCCAACGTATGGCAGGGTCTCGCGCTACGGCATGATCGCGTTCGCGTCCAGCCTCGACCAGGCTGGAACCATTACGCGCACCGCCGAAGACGCGGCGCGAGTGCTTGGTGTCATGGCCGGCTTCGATGAACGGGATTCGACATCGGTTGACTCCCCTGTCCCTGACTACCTTGGAGAAATCGGCGAATCGATCAAAGGTCTGCGTGTTGGCGTCGTGCGCCAGCACTTTGATGAAGGTCTGGATGCCGCTTGCGCGGTCAAGGTGAAAGAAGCAATCGCGGTACTCGAGTCGCTTGGGGCAACGACGGTTGAAGTCGACCTGCCAAATATCGGCCTGTCAGTACCGACCTACTATGTCGTCGCGCCGGCTGAGTGTTCATCCAACCTGTCGCGCTTCGACGGGGTGCGCTTTGGCCATCGCGCCGAGAATGCAGAGGATCTTTTCGATCTCTACTGCCGCAGTCGTGGCGAGGGCTTTGGCGATGAAGTGAAGCGCCGCATCATGACGGGCACCTACGTACTGTCCGCCGGCTACTACGATGCCTACTACCTCAAGGCACAGCAGGTCAGGCAACTGATCGCGGACGACTTCAGGAAAGCGTTCGCCGATGTGGACGTCATCGCAGGCCCCACGACGCCGTCGCCGGCGTTCAAGCTGGGCGACAAGGTCGATGACCCGATCACGATGTACCTCAACGATATCTACACCATTGGCGCCAACCTCGCGGGTCTGCCTGCGATCTCGGTGCCCTGCGGATTCGTTGACGACCTGCCGATTGGCCTGCATCTCGTCGGCACGCACTTTGCCGAGAGCACGCTACTGCGCTGCGCACACCAGTACCAGCAACGGACCGATTGGCATACGGCCTGCCCGGAGGACTTCGTATGAGCTGGGAGGTGGTGATCGGTCTCGAGATTCATACGCAGCTCGCGACTAAGTCCAAGATTTTCTCTGGTGCATCAACGGCATACGGAGCCGAGCCCAACACGCAGGCCTGTCTCGTCGACCTCGGTTACCCGGGTGTGTTGCCGGTCCTGAACAAGGAGGTCGTGCATATGGCGGCCATGTTCGGGCTTGCGGTTAATGCGACCGTTGCACCGCGCTCGGTCTTCGCACGCAAGAACTACTTCTATCCGGATCTGCCGAAGGGCTACCAGATCAGCCAGTATGAGCTGCCGATCGTCGAACACGGCGAGTTGTTCATCACCGATGCCGAAGGTAATGACAAGCGTATTGGCATCACGCGGGCGCACCTGGAAGAAGATGCGGGCAAGTCGATCCACGAGGGCCTCGACCAGTCATCGGGCATTGACCTGAACCGCGCTGGTACGCCATTGCTGGAGATAGTGTCCGAGCCTGATATCCGTTCAGCGAAGGAAGCGGTTGCGTACATGCGCAAGATTCACACGATCGTGCGCTACCTCGGTATTTCCGATGGCAACATGCAGGAAGGCTCGTTCCGCTGTGACGCCAATGTGTCGGTGCGCCCGAAAGGCCAGGAAGCCTTCGGTACGCGTGCTGAAATCAAGAACCTGAACTCGTTCCGTTTCGTCGAGAAAGCCATCAACTTTGAAGTCGAGCGCCAGATCGAACTGATCGAGGACGGCGGCGAGGTCGTTCAGGAAACGCGGCTTTACGACTCCGACAAGGATGAAACGCGCTCGATGCGTTCGAAAGAGGAAGCCAACGATTATCGCTACTTCCCGGATCCCGACTTGCTGCCGGTTGAGATTGCTGCCGACTTCATCGAGTCGGTGCGCGCAGAATTGCCCGAGCTTCCCGATGCGAAGCAACAGCGTTTCGTCGAGGAGTATGCGGTTAAGAAAGATGACGCGGCCATCCTGACGATTTCGCGCCCGGTTGCTGACTACTTCGAGGAGGCGGCCGCGGCAACGGATGCGAATGCGCAGCTCGTGGCGAACTGGGTTGTCGGCGAGCTCTCTGGCGCGCTGAACAAGGATGGACTCGAGATAGCCGACAGCAAGGTATCGGCGGCCGAACTGGCCGGGTTGCTGACGCGAATCCATGACAACACGATTTCGGGCAAGATCGCGAAGCAGGTGTTCGAGGCCATGTGGGCGGGCGAAGGGTCGGCGGACGAGGTCATCGAAGCCAGCGGTCTCAAGCAGATTACGGATAGCTCTGCGATCGAGGCGGTCGTCGACAAGGTCATCGAAGCGAATCCTGGTCAGGTAGCCGAGTACAGGGCGGGCAAGGACAAGCTGATCGGGTTCTTTGTCGGCCAGGTGATGCAAGAGACCAAAGGCCAGGCGAATCCGGGACAGGTAAACCAGATCCTGAAAGCCAAGCTTTCCGGCTGACATGTCCGCGGACAGCGTAACGCCATTCGGGTTCGAGGCGTTCCCCGTGCGGGGAGCGCTCATTCATCTGTCACGTACCTGGCGGCGCATGCTGCGCGACCATGACTATGACGCCCTGGTCACGGAAACGCTGGGTCACGCGGCGGCGGCCACCGGGCTGATCGCACAAAGCCTCAAGTTTGACGGCGCCATCACTTTGCAGATCCAGAGTACCGGCACGCTGCAAATGCTCGTGATGCAATGCACCAGCGAACTGGATGTGCGCGGCATGGCCGTGGTGGAAGAGGGCACTGCGGCGACGAGCTTTGCTGAGCTCACATCCAAAGCACACTGTGCGGTAACCGTTGATGCGGGCGATCGACCTTACCAGGGCATTGTGGAAATCGACGACACATCGCTGGCCGCCAGCCTTGAGCATTATTTTGCGCGTTCGGTCCAGGTGCCGAGTCATGTGGCGCTGTTGGCTAACGACGAGTTCGCCGCGGGAATTCTGCTGCAGCAGGTTCCGGGTGAGCCGATCGACGAGGACGACTGGAAGCGCCTGCATTTCCTGATCGACACGTTGTCACCCGGAGATTTCGCCGATGACACGAGTCTGCAGCTTATCGGCAAGCTGTTTGCCGAAGACGATGTGCGCGTCTACGAGCCGCGCCCGGTAAATTTCCGCTGCCGTTGCTCGGCGCGCAAGGTCGAAGATGTTCTCAAGATGATCGGCGAGGAAGAGGCCCGCCAGACCCTCGAGGAAATGGGCGATATTGAAGTCATCTGCGAATACTGTGGACGCCGCCGCCATTTCGATGCGGTCGATGTCGAGCGGCTGTTCGCGGCTAATGTGGTGTCCGGTCCCGATTCGGTGCAATAGAGAGTGACCGGCATTTAGCGGCCTGCTGGACCCGGCTAACCATTTGAATCCCCAAAAAATTATTGATTGATTGCTGACTTCGGCCGGTGCTGGTGTATACTGTCCGGTCTTAAATATAAAACAATCCTTATATATTTATATGAAGGCTTCGACAGACAAACTGCTGAACCAGTTCAAGGCCCTGGCCGACCCTGTACGGGTTCGTCTCGTCGCCCTGTGCGGCATCGCTGAGTGCAGTGTGTCGGAGCTGACACATGTGACCGGTCTCAGCCAGCCGCGTGTTTCCCAGCATCTCAAGCAACTGATCGATGAGGATCTGCTGGAGCGCTTTCGCGACGGGCACTACGTTTTCTACCGGGTGCCGTCCAACGGTGAGCAGGCGGTGGCGCGTCGGCGCTTGCTGGCGCTGCTGCCGGATGACGAACCCGAGTTTGCGCGCGACGTTGAGAAACTCAGGAAGCTGCGCGCGGAAGATGAGCCTGCGCCGCTTGTGCAAACGGGCGATGAACGCATGCTGCATAAAGCGCTCGTCGACCTGACGGTCGCTGCGCCGCTGGGCGATCTGCTGGACGTCGGCTGCGGGCAGGGGCGCATTCTCAAGTTGCTGGCAACACGAGCACATCGCGTCGTCGGGGTTGATATTGATTCTGATGCGCGGCGGCTGGCTCGGGCTGAGTTGCTGCTCGCTGGCTCGCCAAACTGTTCACTCCGCCACGGCAACATGTACTCGTTGCCGTTCGGCAACGAGGAGTTTGACACGATCATTCTCGACGGCGTATTGGGCGAAGCCGATCGCCCGACCGATGTCATCACCGAAGCCCTGCGCCTGTTAAAGGCTGGCGGACGCGTACTGCTGCTGTCCGCTACCGGCGAGCGCACGGCAGAGCAAATTAAATCCGACTTCGCCGACTGGGCTGCGCAAACGGGACTACGTCTCGCACAGCCACGGTCGATTCCAGACAAGAATCCGGGCTGGTTGCTCGGAGTGGCTACCGCATGAATATCAAATTTGAAAACAAACCGGCTGTGTCATTCGAGTTTTTTCCGCCCAACACGGAAAAGATGGAGGCGACGATGTGGCAATCGATCGATCGCCTGGCTGCGCTTGAACCGAGCTTCGTTTCGGTCACCTATGGTGCCGACGGTTCGACACGCGAGCGTACCCATAACGCCGTCGCCAGAATTATGAAGGACACGCATCTTCGCGCTGCGCCGCACCTGACCTGTATCGGTGCCAGTCGCGGTGAGATTGACGATATTGCACGCGAGTACTGGGATATGGGTGTTCGACACCTTGTCGCTCTGCGCGGTGACGCACCCAAGGACGTCGAGCAGTACGAGCCGCATCCGGATGGTTACGCCTACGCGTCGGATCTCGTCGCAGGCCTGAAGAACGTGGGTGACTTCGAAATTTCTGTCGCCGCGTATCCCGAGGTACACCCGGAGGCCCCGGATGCCGACTTCGACCTGGAGAACCTCAAGCGCAAGCTCGATGCCGGTGCAACGCGCGCCATCACGCAGTTTTTCTTCGACACCGATGTGTTCCTGAACTTCCGTGATCGTTGTGCAGCAGCCGGCATCGATTCGCCCATTGTGCCCGGCATCTTGCCGATTACACGATTTCCGCAGCTCGAAAAATTTGCCGCAGCCTGCGGCGCGTCGGTGCCCGACTGGCTACGCCAGTGGTTCGCCGGTCTGGATGACGATGCACAGACACGCCAGATGATCGCGGCCAGTGTTGCCATCGACCAGGTGCGCCGCTTGCAGGCAGAAGGAATTTCCGATTTTCATTTTTACACGCTAAACCGGTCGGAGCTTGCGTTTGCCATTTGTCACGCGCTTGGCGTACGCCCGCCCCACGCAGAAGCCTGAGAAAGAACCATGGAACGTAACGACAGAATCAGCACACTCCTGAAGTCCCTCGAAGAGCGCATCCTGCTGCTCGATGGCGCCATGGGAACAATGATCCAGGGCTATAGCCTGACCGAGGATGACTACCGGGGTGAGCGCTTCGCCGACTGGGCATCGGATCTGAAAGGCAACAACGACCTGTTGTCGATCACGCGCCCGGCAGTGATTCGCGAGATCCACAATGCGTTTCTCGACGCCGGCGCCGACATCATCGAGACGAACACGTTTAACTCAAACGCGCCGTCGATGGCCGACTACGGTATGGAATCGCTGGTCACCGAACTGAACACGGCTGCGGCGCGGCTGGCTCGCGAGTGCGCTGATGCGGCTGCTGCGACGACCGGCAAGCCTCGCTATGTGGCTGGCGCGCTCGGCCCGACCAATCGTACGGCGTCGATCTCGCCGGACGTCAACGACCCCGGCTTTCGCAATATCACCTTCGACCAGCTGGCCGACACGTATGAAGTCGCCTCGATCGCATTGATAGAAGGCGGGGTCGACTTCCTTCTTGTCGAGACCATTTTTGACACGCTGAATGCCAAGGCCGCCATTGTCGGTGTGAAGCGAGCGTTCCGCGCAACGGGCATTGAGCTACCGGTCATGATTTCGGGCACCATCACGGATGCGTCGGGGCGCACGCTGTCTGGCCAGACTACAGAGGCGTTCTGGAACTCTGTTCGACATATCAAGCCGTTCATGATCGGCCTTAATTGCGCGCTCGGCGCTGGTGAGCTGCGTCCGTACATCGCGGAGCTTGCACGCATTGCTGACACGTATGTCAGTGCGTATCCCAATGCAGGTCTGCCCAACGAGTTTGGCGAGTATGACGAGACGGCCGAAGAAATGGCGGCGGTGGTTGGCGAGTTTGCCCAAAGCGGTCTTGTTAACCTGATCGGCGGCTGCTGCGGTACGCGGCCCGAGCATATTCGTGCGCTCGGCAAAGCTATTGAGAACCGCGCGCCGCGCAAGGTGCCCGACTTACCGGTGCGCTGCCGCCTGTCGGGACTTGAGCCTTTCAATATCGGCCCTGACGATCTCTTCGCCAATGTTGGCGAGCGCTGCAACGTCACGGGCTCCGCAATCTTCAGGCGCCTGATTGAGGCCGATGACTATACGGCGGCGGTTGCCGTGGCTCGCCAGCAGGTCGACAACGGTGCGCAGATTATCGACGTCAACATGGACGAGGGCATGCTCGATTCCGAAAAGGCGATGGTGACGTTCCTCAATCTCATCGCGTCGGAACCCGATGTCGCGCGCCTGCCGATCATGATTGACTCGTCCAGGTGGACGGTTATCGAAGCCGGCCTCAAGTGTGTGCAGGGCAAGGCCGTGGTCAACTCGATCAGCATGAAAGAGGGCGAGGAGTCGTTTATCCAGCAGGCAGAGCTTTGCCGCGACTACGGCGCCGCCGTCATCATCATGGCGTTCGACGAAAAGGGCCAGGCCGATACGATCGAGCGCAAGGTGAATATCTGCAAGCGCTCCTACAAAGTCCTTACCGAGAAAGTGGGTTTTGATCCGGCCGATATTATTTTCGACCCGAATATTTTTGCGGTCGCCACCGGCATCGAGGAACACTCGAGCTACGGTCTGGATTTCATCGAGGCAACGCGGCAAATCAAAGCATCGTTGCCGCACGCCCTGATTAGTGGCGGCGTCAGCAATGTGTCGTTCTCGTTCCGCGGCAACAATGTCGTTCGCGAGGCGATCCACTCCGTATTCCTGTATCACGCGATTCGTGCGGGCATGGACATGGGTATTGTCAATGCCGGTCAGCTTGCGATTTACGAGGATCTCCCGACCGACCTGCGCGACGCCGTCGAGGATGTGGTACTCAACCGCACGCCCGACGCGACCGAGAACCTGCTTACGATTGCAGAAAAGTACAAAGACCAGAAGAGCGGTATCGCAGCCAAAGGTGCGGACCTGTCGTGGCGCGAAGGCGATGTCTCGAAGCGCCTGCAATATGCACTCGTCAATGGCGTTGATGAATTTGTAATCGAAGACACGGAAGAAGCGCGTCAGGGAACGACGCGACCGCTCGATGTGATCGAGGGACCGCTCATGGCGGGTATGAACGTCGTCGGTGATCTGTTCGGCGCCGGCAAGATGTTCCTGCCGCAGGTTGTCAAATCGGCGCGCGTCATGAAAAAGGCGGTTGGCCACCTCGTGCCGTTCATCGAGGAAGAGAAAGACGGCAAGAGGAGTTCGAACGGAAAGATCGTACTCGCAACCGTCAAAGGCGATGTGCACGATATCGGCAAGAACATCGTGGGGGTTGTACTGCAGTGCAATAACTTCGAGGTCGTCGACCTTGGTGTCATGGTCTCGTGCGAGAAGATCCTCGAAGCCGCAACGCGCGAAGGCGCCAACATCATCGGCCTCTCCGGTTTGATCACTCCCTCGCTCGACGAGATGGTTCACGTGGCCAGCGAAATGCAGCGGCTGAATTTCGAGCTGCCGTTGCTGATCGGCGGTGCAACGACTTCACCTGCACATACGGCAGTGAAAATTGAGCCGCGCTACGAGGGCCCCGTCATCTATGTCAAGGATGCGTCGCGCTCAGTGGGCGTCGCGCAAGCGCTGGTCGAACCCGGAACGCGGGAGGAGATCGTCGCGAAGACGCGCAAGGACAATGCACGCAGGCGTGAGCAGCATGCGAACAAAAAGCGCCTGAAGCCACAGCTGTCCCTGGCGCAGTCGCGCCAGCGCAAGCACGAAATCAACTGGTCAGCGTATTCGGCGCCAGCCCCGACCTTCACCGGCAACCGCGTGTTCGATGACATCGACCTGGCTGTTCTTCGTGACTATATCGACTGGATGCCGTTCTTTAATGCCTGGGAGTTTCACGGCAAATATCCGCAGATTCTTGACGATGCAATCGTCGGTGAGGCCGCAACGTCGCTGTTCAATGACGCCACTGCCATG
>Ga0316188_10000025_pt1 | contig 42684 bp, 40 predicted proteins | sample Phiworburrow1_MG_FD_204933 | JGI IMG/M metagenome (GOLD analysis project Ga0316188, IMG submission 204933) | Coastal sediment microbial communities from Maine, United States - Phippsburg worm burrow 1 | ecosystem: Environmental > Aquatic > Marine > Coastal > Sediment | place: USA: Maine... | reverse complement strand
CCTTATTCACGCATAACGCTTTACTGCAGACCCTGTTGATCGGCCAGGCCGATCAACAGCAACGGCAAACCGTGGTGCCGGCGTGTGAGCGTCGTCGCAGCGTTCTCGCACAGGTGCGCCGGGAGACCGGCAAGGAGTAGGTGGTGCAAGTCCACTGCGATGAAGGAGTAGCGATCCACATCGGCCCCGAGCCGTGCGCAGGCATCCGTGAGGAGGTCGGCGAAGCGTCGGTAGGGGAACGTGCAGGCCAGCCATTGAGCCGCGATAGAAAACTGTTCCCGGGTGCCGACGCTGTCTGTGTAGCGGAAGGCTGTATGTCCGAGTGCGTCAACGCAAGCGCTCGGGCGACCCGACGTGGAAGGAGAACCTGGCATGCACGCAAGCTCCTTGCACGGGAACCGGGAGATCTCGGGCCTGACCAGCCGCATTACGGGCTGGCCCGCATCGGGAAGGCGAGGAGCCGTAGCCGATGATGAACGGGCCCGAGAAGTCAGACTCCGCCATACGAGCGAAGAAGCCTGCGAACAAGGCCGTGCAATCGGCTGCGGAGCGGGTGGAGCAAAGGGCGGGGACCAAGGGGAACACGGGCCAACCGCACACGCGACGGCCTCAGAGCCGCGGTAGCGTGTCACAGGGGCTGGACCGTGTACGGCACGCTGCAAGGCAGCGCAAGAAGAAGTTCACCGCGCTGCTGCACCACCTCACGATCGATCTGCTGCGGGATGCGTTTCTGGCTCTCAAGCGCCATGCCGCGCCCGGCGTGGACGGCGTGACGTGGTGGGACTATGAGGTGGGACTGGAGGGCAACCTCCTAGACCTGCATGCAAGGGTCCATCTGGGCCCATTGCGCCAGGCCCTTGGGACGGCAGGCTTTTCCTGGTTCCTTGCCGGTGGCTTGTTCTACACGCTGGGCATCGTCTTTTGCGCGCTCGACGCCCGCGTCACTCACTTCCACGGCATCTGGCATTTGTTCGTGATGGCCAGCAGTGCCACGCACTACGTGGCGATCCTGCGCTATGTGATCTGAAAATCGCCCGGCGGGCCGCACGCCGGGATACAAGACGAACGCCCTGCCGGCATGCACGGTTCTCGTGCGGTCCGTCTGCCGCGCAATCGAATCTGAAGCGACGAACGCGGCGCGCCGAGAAAATGCTCGACACTTGGCGATGCTCAATCGACTCCGCGCCCTCGTCGAATCGACCCGCTCCAGCCTGTGGTTCTGGCCGATCCTGATGACCACGCTGGGCATCGTCCTTGCCCAGGCCATGATCCTGCTGGACCAGTCGGCGTGGATCGAGCGCCAGCACCTGCTGGCGAGGGCATCGGATGCGCTGGGCGTGGTATGGCTCTTCGGCCTCGGCGCCGCGGGCGCCCGTACGCTGCTGGCCACGATCGCCGGTTCGATGATCACCATCGCAGCCACCGTGTTCTCGATCACCATCGTCGCACTCTCGCTCGCCGCCGGTCAGTTGGGGCCACGCTTGCTGCGGACTTTCATGCGCGATCGCGGCACGCAGTTGTCGCTGGGCATGTTCATCGCGACGTTTGCGTTCTGCATCGTCGTGCTGGGTGTCGTGCACGACGACAACTCGGCGCCCTTTGTTCCCCGGGCGTCCGCGACCGTCGCCCTCCTGCTCGCACTGGGCAGTCTGGCGGTGCTGATCTATTTCATCCACCACGTAGCCACATCGATCCAGGCTCCCGAGGTGATCGCCGTGGTCGGGTCGGACCTCGACGATGCGATCCAGCAGCTTTATCCCCAGCCGCGTTCGGCGTCCAGCAAAGTCGTCGATCCGCCGCCGGATGCGAAGGATCAGCGAGGCGCCATCGTGCGTTCGCCGACTTCGGGCTACGTGCAGCACATCGACCTGGACGCGCTGCTCGAATTCGCCCTCGAGGCGGATCTGGTGGTCAGTCTGGCGCGCCGCCCCGGCGACCATGTCATCGCCGGCACGACGATTGCCACGATCTGGCCGGCGACGAAGGTCGACGACGCAACGGGCGAGCGCGTGTGCCAGGCATTCGGATTCGGCCGGGTGCGAACGCCGGTGCAAGACCTGCAGTTCCTCATCAACCAGCTCGTCGAGATCGCCCAGCGCGCGCTGTCGCCCGGCATCAACGACCCCAGTACCGCCGAGGCGTGCATCGACCGCCTGGCCTCGGCGCTGGGCAAGCTGGCCGGTCGGCAGCTGCAACCCGGTCACCTGGCTGATGAATCGGGTTGCACGCGGCTGCTGGTTGCGCATCCAGACACCTTCAAGTCGCTGCTGGACGCCGCGTTCGACCCGATTCGCAACTACAGCCAGGGAAGCCTTCAAGTCGGCCTGAAGCTGGCTGGCGCGATTGCCGAATTGGCCCATCTGGCGCAAGGTGAGGAACAACGCCTGGCGCTGCTCGATCAGGCCATGATGATCGGGCGCCTGATTCAGGCCTTGGCCGAGTCGCGCGACCAACAGCAACTCGACGCCGCTTGCCAGGTCGCCATCGACGCGCTGAGCGCGGCTTCTCCGCCAGTCGAATGACAAGGCGTTGCGCACATCCCTGTTCAAAACCAGCCAATGCGGTCTCGGATGATCGCGACGGTCATTAACGATGGGCACCCAATAGGCGCGACTTCCCAGGCCCGACCATGAACCACCAAGACACCGAGGCCGCACCGGACGCCGGGCACCCGAGCCGCACCGGCAGCGAGCACATCGTCCTTGCCCTGTCCGAGGGGCGGAACAAGCGGGTGCGCAAGTTGATGCAGCGCATGCACCCCGCCAAGGTGGCGGCCCTGCTCGAGAGCCTGGCGCCGCAGCAGCGGCTGGCCCTGTGGCAGCAGATCGACGCCCCCATGGAGGACCGGGTGCTGTCGCACCTGAGGCCCGCGCTGCGCGCGCATCTTGCGGGTGACAGCGGCGACGATGGCACCCTCGAGCCCGTCGACGCCGCCGCGCCGAACCAGCTGGATGCCGTACGCAAGGCCGTCTCGCGAGGCAAGCTCAAGCGCGTGGGCAAGATCCTGCGCGGCACCCACCCGGCCAAGGTGGCCGGCCTGCTGGAGGCGCTGCCACCGCGTGAGCGCAGCGCCGTGTGGAGCATGGTGGACGTCGAGCGCAGCGGCAAGGTGCTGGTCTACCTGCACGACGAGATCCGCAGCGCGCTGGCCGCAGAACTGGAGCCCGATGACCTGCTCGCCGCCGTGCAGCCGCTGGCGCTGGATGACCTGGTCGACCTGATCCAGGCGCTGCCCGCCGAAGTGGCGGCACCGCTGCTGAATGCCAGCACGGGCCGGCGCCGCCAGCAGCTGGAATCGATGCTACGTTACCCGGAGGACGCTGCTGGCGGCCTGATGAACACCGACGTCATCGAGGTTCGCGCCAACGTCAAGGTGAGCACCGTGCTGCGGTTCCTTCGGCAATTGCAGACGCTGCCGCCGCAGACCGATGTGCTGATGGTCGTCGATCGCCAGGGCGCATACCGTGGCGCGCTGCCGCTGAGCGCGCTGCTCACTTCGGGACTGGAAGCGCGTGTGGCCGACGTGATGCGCACCGACCTCGCCGGCATCCCGGTCGACACCCCTGGCACTGATGTGGCACGTCTGTTCCAGGACCATGACCTGGTGTCGGCGCCGGTCGTCGATGCGGCCTCGCGGCTGGTCGGCCGCATCACGGTGGACGACGTCGTCAACCTTATCCGCGAGGACTCCGAGCGCACGATGATGCAGATGGCCGGCCTCGACGACGAGGCCGACATCTTCGCGCCTGTGCTCGTCAGTTCGCGGCGGCGCGCGGTGTGGCTGGGCATCAACCTGCTGACAGCCTTCCTGGCGGCCTGGGTCATCGGCCGCTTTCAGGCCACACTGGCTCAGCTGGTCGCACTGGCGGTGCTGATGCCCATCGTCGCCAGCATGGGCGGCATCGCCGGTAGCCAGACGCTGACGCTGGTGATCCGCGGCCTGGCGCTTGGGCAGGTGCAGAAGGGCAATCTGCGCGAGCTGATGAACCGAGAGCTCGGCATCTCGGCCCTCAACGGCCTGCTGTGGTCTGCCGTCATCGCGCTGCTGGCGGTGGCCTGGTTCGGCGACTGGGGCCTGGGCGGTGTGCTCGGCGTCGCCATCCTGATCAACCTGCTGTGCGCCGCGGTGGCCGGGCTGGCGATCCCGCTGATGCTCGACCGCATGGGCATCGACCCCGCATTGGCGGGCAGCGTGATCCTGACCACGGTGACCGATGTGATCGGCTTCTTCGCGTTCCTGGGACTGGCAACCTGGTGGCTGTTGTGAGGTACAGCCGGGTGCGAACGGCTGCGTCGGGCTGGTGGCTCAAGAGTTCGAAGCGCGAACCGTCGGCTTTGCGAACAAGGGCAAACACCAGAGCAACTAATCCGGCGCCCTATGCAAGCCTACAAGCGCGCTGACAGGGTCAGCAAAGTCGGCAGGCGGTCTATTCGGAATCATGGCTCGTTCCGCAGTGCATCGAGCAGTAGCACCAGCTCGCCGGCGACGGCAGCATCGGCGGCGTGCGACCGGTCTCGCCCGGCCAGGTCAGCGACGCGCGCCCGGACGGTGTTGGCGACTGAAGTAGCCTGTGCGGGCTTCAGCATCCGCGCCAACTCTTGGCACGATGGCCTGCACGTCCAGACGCGCGGCCAGTGTTTCGATGCGCGGCTTCGCCATTGGTACCTCCTGCGCTTCGTCGACCGGTGGAAGCGGAAACTTCCTTGTGTCGCAATGCCCGCAATTCTTCACGCTTGCGGAGTTCCGGTCGCAGTCGTACAGCTGACGCAGTTTCCCAGAACATACCTTCCGGGCGGTGGTGTAACAGCTGGCCGTAGCGGCGCCGGTCAAAGTGCCAGTGGTGCTGGCCGTTCCGCTCAGACAACTTGGACTGGGCTGATGGTGTCCGACAAACGCAATATTGGCCGGATTGTGGGGCTCGCCTCTTTGCCCAAATTCCGCTGTTGGAATGTGTGCGCGTATTGCTAGGGGGTGGATAGTGGCCCCGACGCCGACGATACTGTTGGGGCTGAACTCGGGGGCGAACTTGGAATGAATACAACCGGGCAACCGTGGTTCACTGGTAGCCATGCCCGCTATATCGCTGCGCTTGCTATCGCCGGGGTGCTGGCCGGTTGTGCTGGCAATCCGATCCATAACCAGCCCCTAACAGCCGCGGCGGCCCCAGCTTACGACTTCCGGGCCTGGATCGACGCGCATGACCACCTGGGTCCAAACTTGGTGGCCCTGTCGTTCTCGGGTGGCGGCGTGCGCGCCACCGCATTGGCCGCGTCGGTAGGCCAGCAATTGCACGCGCTCGGCCTAGACGAGCAGATTGCCATCGTTTCGTCTACCTCGGGCGGCAGCGTGGCCGCAGGTTTCCTGGCCGCTAAAGGCGCCGGGCGACTGAACGAGCTGCAATCGCAATTCCTACTGCACGACAACGAGGGCGATTTGACCCCCACGTTGATCGGCGACTTGCTCAGCGGCGCCAATCGTTCGCAACACTTCGCGTCGTACCTCGATGAGCGTGTGTTCGATGGTGGATCGCGCACCTACGGGGAATTGATCCGGCGCTGGGATCAAGCGCCGTTCGTCATCCTGAATGCAACGGACATGAGTTCCGGCCAGACTTTCGAGTTCACGCAGGCGAGCTTCGATTCGCTGTGCTCGGACATCGGTAGCTTCAGCGTGGCCGAAGCGGTAGCCGCGTCAGCCGCCTTTCCGTTCCTGATGTCGCCGATCACGCTCGGTAACCACTGGAACGTGGCGGCTTGCCGCGATGGGCCGGCGCCGTTTTCCAATAGGGCTTTCGACGCCGCACTGGAGCGCCGCTACGTAGACCTCGAACGGTTCGTGCTTTGGCGCCACCGCTACGCTTTACGCCACACCTACGACCCTGATGCGAAGCCGCCGCCGTACCGTCGCATCGAGTATGTACACCTTCTCGATGGAGGGCTTTCTGACAATCTGGCCGCGCGCGCGTTGCTGCGCGCCTTCGCCGACAACGTCGACCAGCTGATGGCTAAGGGCGTACGCCGGCTGTTGCTCGTGCAGGTGAATGCCAAGTCTGACCCGCCGCAGGCGATAGACCACTCGCCCGAATCGCCGTCGCTGATTAGTGTGTTCAGGAGCGTGGCGCTGAACCCCATCGACGTCACCACCGCACTTAGTGCCTACGTGTCGCGCGAGTACATGGTCGCTCTGGTGCATAGCGTCAACAGCCGCGTAACTACCGGCTCGGAAACCCAACTGCACTTTTACCCCGTGCAAGTCGACTTCGACCAGCTCGAGACCGCATCGGCCGAACAGATGCGTGCCAAAGCGCTCAATACGAGTTGGTCGCTGCCAGCGGCCGACATCAAGTTCCTCGACGATGTCGGTAGATCGCTGCTTGAGCGTCACCCTTGTTTCCAAGCCTTCGCCCGCGACGCCGGCGACGCCCGCCTGGTCGGCGTGCCTACTGGGCAGGCCGCAGGCTGCGACCAGTTCATCAGCGTGCAGATTGCGCAGAGCCCGCCGCCCGCGCCAGCCCCCGCCGCCGCTCGACCGACGCCGCCGCCTCCACCAGCCCCCGCCGCTAAACCACCACCGCCGGCTATGAAGGTGACCTTTGCAGCCGATGCGTTCTTCGACTTTGACAAGGCGACGCTTAAACCCGAAGGCAGGGCGAAACTCGACGATCTCTTTAGGAAGATTTCGACGATGAATCTCGAGGTGGTTATCGCAGTTGGCTACACCGACTCAGTCGGCATGGAAGCCTATAACCAATCTCTTTCGATGCGTCGAGCCGGCGAGGTAAAAGCATACCTGGTGGGCAAGGGCGTTGATAAGGATCGCATCTACATCGGCGGCAAGGGCGAGCAAGATCCCATTGCCAGTAACCAGACCAGCGAAGGCCGGGCCAAGAACCGGCGCGTCGAGATCGAAGTGATTGGCACCCGCCCGAGTAGGTAAAGTGGGACAAGCACGAAGTTGCGGAGTTGCCCAAAATTTGGGCATGTCACGAAGCGCCGCCCTGAACGCCAAACAGGCTAAGTTCATCCAGGAGCACTTGGTCGACGGCAACGGCACGCATGCAGCCATCGCGGCGGGCTGCGGCAGGGCCGGCGCGCATGTGACGGCTACCAGGCTGCTTAAGAACCCTAAGTGCCAGTGATTTGGCAGGACTGCTGGTTGGTCTCGACCCACCTTGGTCACGGGGAAGACAAGTGCGGCGACAAGGTCCACACTTCGCAGCCATGGACAGTTACACCGTCGGCACTCCGCATACCTTGACGCGCCGCGGTCGCGTCACCCTGACGGGCGTCCTGTTGGCCTTCGCCGCGCAGGCCCCGCTGGGTGCGCGCGCGCAAACCGCATCGCCTACGCTCCCCACCACCCCGGAGTCCTCGGCTGCGTCGGCCGCGACGGTTGGTGCTGAAGCGCTCGCACGATGCGAACGCGCGGTGCGAAAGGCGCTCTTGCCGCAGGCTGGATCGAGCGCCGATGTGCGCTTCTCGGCCGCGTCGCCGGTGCCGCGGTCGCTTTCCGACAACGGTCAGATCGCGCTGAAGGGCGAAGGGCAATGGCGGGATGCCGGCGCGCTGCGCAAGTTCAAGTACAGCTGCAACCTCGACCCGCGCAGCAGCGAGGCCGTCGGTGTTGTGATCCGTCAGTTGGATTCGCCCCTGGCGGCGCAGGCCGACTCGAAGCCGATCAAGGATCCCGACCTCACCCACCTTTCGCCGTCTGCTTGCGAGTCCCGCGCGGCAGTGGCGCTCCAGCGGCGGTGGCCGAGGGTGTCTCAGATCACCTTTGACACTGAAACGCGCAGCCTGACACAGCAGAGTGCGTCCCGCGCCGAGCTGCACGGCCAGGGTCGCGCACGGGCTGCACCGGAGTCGCTGGCGCTGGTGCACTTCGGCTTCGACTGCACGTTCGACCCGCGCGACGGCCGCGTGATCGGGGTGAGTCTCAGCGGCTGAGGGCGCGAGGACGTGCCTCGGCATCAACAACCCAGCGCGCGAAGCACCAATCCGACCTGAATCGCCAGCGCTGCGTCCAGTTCTGTGCTGAACTTTCCGCGCGCGGAGAGCTGGCGCGAGCGTCCGTCCCTGAAGACATCCGCGACCTCGCTCGACTGATAACAGTCGCTACCCCACGTTGCAGATCCATGTCAATGATCGACAACTGTTCGGGCTACACGGTGGATGAAGACGGGCCGACGCCTTGACCTGGGGTTAACTCGCCAGCTCGCGGCTCTCGGGCGTATCGACTTTGGCGCCCCGGCCGCGACGCGGGCCGTCTGATCGACGGTGGACAAGTGGACCTTTCGAGCTTGCGGTCGAACCGGTGCCCTTGCCGAGGACAACACTTCGCATTGCCCAACGCCGCCGACCACTGCTCTGATGTAGCGTCGGAACGGTCAGGCGGGAGATACAAGGCCTCGCCTGCGCAGACTGGCGCTGAAGCGCCCGAAGGCGCGGCTGCGCTCACAGGTACGAGAAATGCAACGGGGGCGCAAACTCGTCGTGCAGACCGTCGACGTAGGTGATCGGAATGCGCGAGAGTTCCTCTTCCGACACGTCTTCGAGGCAGCCGAGATTCACGCCGTACATCACCCCGATAGGCGTTTCGGTCCCGACGCCGAAGGCCCGTACCCCGCACACCTTGCAGAAGTAGTGCCGATTCTTTCTCGTGTTGAACAGGTATTGCGTCAGTTCGCCTTCTCCCGAAAGAAGACGAAAGCCGTCCGCCCTGGCGACTGCGGGCCAGAAGCGGGTTCGCCGGCAGATGGAGCAGTTGCACCTGTAGGAGCTTTGAGTGAGATCGAGCTCTGTCTCGAAGCGGACGGCTGCGCAGTGGCAACTTCCGCGATAGGTCTTCTGCATTTCTGGCCTCAGCTGTGGTGCGGCGCGGCCCGTTGCGGCAACGCGGTGGATGAGCGACGTGCCGCAGGCAGACACGCGTGAGCGACCAGCCAGGCGGCATGCTGCGTCATGCGCGTTCTGGACACGACGAGGACATCGGTTTCAACCCGTACGTGGCACGGGCTGAAGCATGCTGACGCGATTGCCTTCGGTGTCCATGAACGACACATATTGCCCCACGCCAGGGATGTGCACCGGCTCACCCAGAACAGTGCCTCCTGCCTTTTGCACTTTGTCGACGGCGGTGTGGATGTTGTCAACGGCGACGACGACGGCGGGATGCTGTACCGGCCAATCTGGCTTGCGCGGAAAGAACCCGCCATTGATGGTTCCGGGGGCCTTTGGGCGACCGTTCTCGGACTCCGTGGTTGCCGCCAGAACGTAGTTGCCCATCTCTTCACCGAGTGGCTGGGTCTGCCAGCCAAAGGCCTGCTCGTAGAACGAAGACATTCGCGTCCGGTCGTCATACGGCATTTCGAAATGAACCACTGGATTCATGGTGACCTCCTTTGCTGGTCGGTGCGGGAGAGCAGGTCGGTCCGGCTTGCGCAGGATATCTTTCGACCAGGCGCCAAAGGCAAGATGCCCTTGCGCGTAGGGACGCGGAGCAAAGCCGGCGTCTCAGTAGTTGAACATGCGGTCGTGTTCGAGCGAGAGCTTGATGAGCACGTTCGGCATGGCGAACTCAGCAGGCTTGCCTGAAAGATCGGCCTCCGATACACCCCGGCTCTTGGCAGACATGCCCGACACGTAGAAGCGAGCACTGCCCGCCACCAAGGCATCGAAGTGCTCGCGCAGGCGACCAGTGCCCAGGCCAGAAAGCGAGTCGAGTACCGAATCTCTGATGAGTTGAGCCGCGTCGCCGGCGAGGAACAGTGAGACGGTATGACCTTCATCGAGTGCGGCCTTGGCTACAAGGAAGGCTAAGGAGGCGCGAGTTGGGCTTTCGGGACCGTGGGTTACGTGTACGAGTATCTTGGCCATCGGAGCGCTCCTTTGTCTGAGTGTTGAAGAGATTCGAGATGGTGAGAGGTCGGCCGCCTAAAGCCTCACGTCAGCGGTTGGTCAAAGGCCAGTCCCATCGAAGGGCGGATTAGGCCTTACTCGACCGAGGGTCGGCATCTTTGCTCAATGCGTCTCAGTTGACCAAGGGGCTAGGCATCGCTGCTCGCGTGCGCCATGACCGGGGAGTCGTGCCTGACTGAAGGTTCTGGCTTTCCCTCCAGAGTCATTCGCGCCTTGGCGAAGCACTCAACGCCTTCGGGCAACGCGGTTCCGCGCTGCGCGGACCGCGTCCAGATATGGCTCGAAACAGTGACGGCGTTTGGATCGTCGTAACAACCGCGAGCGATTCCTCTGATGTCACGCCAGCGTTCAAAGGTGAGCGAGACGGTCGTTCCACAGTTCGGGCAGAAATGGACAAAGACCTTCTTGTTGCTTCCATCCGAGACGTGCTCGTAGCTGTTCATCTTCCCGTCGTTGAACTGCACAGCGTCCATCGGAAACATTGACTCGGCGAAGTAGGAGGATCCGGTTACCTTCTGGCAGAACGTGCAGTGGCACGCGAGCGTTCGTAGCGGAGCCTGACTTGTACGAAACCGGATTGCTCCGCAGAGGCAACCACCTTGAAGTTCTTCGGCCATGAGTTTTGTTCCTAGGAGGTGCCGGTGGCTCGGCGAGGTTGAATGCGATGGCTAGACGTTGGCGCTCCGCTTGAGCGAATACGACGGGACTTCCTCAGTCCTGTGACGGTATCGAGGTACCAAGATTGACTCGCGGAAGTTCAACCTGATCGGAAAGGGGAAGTCATGACGGAGATTACATGCAGCGCCGCCGCGCGGGTAACCGGTTACGTGGTGGGGGCGTCCATCCCATTGGTTTGGGAAGCAGGGCGGCGCTGGCTTGCAGCTCGAGCGATGCGCCCTTACACTGCAAATATGTAAGGGGTATCCACTTAGCTCCAGCTACGCTAGAGTTACTGGATGAATGTCCAGCATATCGCAGCGCCTGTTGCAAGTAAAGACTACCCGCGCAACTGGAGCGAATTCCTCGACTGGTTTGCCAGCGAAGAGGCCTGTTTGGGCTATCTGGAGAAGTTGCGCTGGCCAGGCGGCTTCGTTTGCCCGGCCTGCGGGGTGGCCGATGAGCCGTACCGATCGAGCCGATCTCGCCTCATGTGCCGCAGCTGCTCCCACCAAGGTTCGGTGACGGCTGGGACCATCTTCGACAAGACGCGCACCCCGCTGCGGGTGTGGCTGGCGGCAGCCTGGTACGTGACCAACCAGAAGCCGGGTGTCAGTGCGCTGGGGTTGAAGCGCGTACTCGGGCTGGGTAGCTACGAGACGGCCTGGACGATGCTGCATCGCTTTCGCAGAGCCATGGTGAGCCCGGAGCGCGAACTGCTCAAGGGCGATGTGGAGGTCGACGAGACCTACCTGGCCATCTCCGATCGCGACAAACCGGTGTCCAGCGAGGGGCGCAAGAGCAAGACGAACAAGATCCTCGTGGCCATCGCCGTGGAAATTCTGCAGCCCAAGGGCTTCGGTCGGATCCGGTTGCGCCGCATCGACAACGACTCCGATGCTTGCGTGGTGCCGTTCGTGCAGGACAACATCGAGCGCGGGGCGCGAGTGCTAACCGACGGATCGGCAGCCTACCGCTCGTTGAACAAACTCGGCTTCGAGCACAACCGCCAAGTCATGCTCGGCGCCGAGTCACCGGCCCACGTCACGATGCCCGGCGTGCACCGGGTGGCATCCCTGGTCAAGCGCTGGATCCTGGGCACGCATCACGGCTCGGTCCAACCCGGGCATCTCGACGCGTACCTCGACGAGTTCGTCTTCCGCTTCAACCGGCGCACATACACCTCGCGCGGCATGTTGTTCTACCGGCTGATGCAGCAGGCCGTCGTGACAGGACCGGTGACGTACCACAGCGTCGTCGAGGGCTTGCCTTCATCGCACCCGAGCGAGTAGTATCCACTGGATGGACATCCAGTAAATTGGCTTTTGGTGGAGCTAAGCGGATACCCCTTATATATGTACAGTATCGTGTTGCCGGCTTCCGGGGCTTCGTCGTCTGGTGAGACTGCGCCGGCGCAGCCGGGTGCGGCGGTGCCGCTGCAGCGCCGTATGCTGGACCAGCTGCGCTATCTGCACTACAGGTTGCACACCGAAGAGGCCTATGTCCACTGAGTGCGTGCCTTTGTCCGCTGGTCGAGCATGCGTCATCCACGGCAGATGGGTGCTGCCGAAGTGCAGGCCTTCCTGGCCTGGCTGGCCACCGAGCGGCCGGTATCGGTCTTCACGCACCGGCAGGCGCTGGCGGCGTTGCTGTTCCTGTACCAGAAGGTGTTTGGCCTGGAGTTGCCCTGGATGCAGGCGCTCGATCGTCCGCAGCGCAAGCAGCGGTTGCCGGTGGTGCCTTCTGTGGCCGAGGTGCGCGCCGTGCTGGCGCTGCTCGACGGCACCCATGCCGTGCTGAGGCAGCTGCTCTATGGCACCGGCATGCGCATCGCCGAGGCGCTGCAGCTGCGCACCAAGGATGTGGATTTCGAGCGCGGCGTCATCGTCGTGCGCGACGGCAAGGCGTGCAAGGACCGTGTTGTCATGCTGCCGTCGTCGCTGGCGCCGGCGCTGAGGGCGCAGCTTCGCCGCACCCACGGCTTGTGGCTGGCCGATGCCCGCGCCGGCCGCGGCGGCGTGCAGATGCCCGATGCGCTCGAACGCAAGTACCCGCGCACCGGCGCGTCGTGGCCCTGGTTCTGGGTCTTCCCGCAGGCCGGGCTCTGCGTAGATCCGCGCAGCGGCGTCGAGCGCCGCCACCACCTGTTCGGCCAGACCTTCCAGCGCGACTTCAAGCGCGTGGTGATGCAGGAGGGCATTGTGCGTCCGGCCACGCCGCACACGCTGTGCCACTGCTTCGCCACCCATATGCTGCAGGCCGGCACCGATATCAGGACGGTGCAGAAGCTGCTCGGGCACGACGGCATCAGCACGACGATGGTCTACACGCACGTGCTCGAGGTGGCCGGAGGCGCGGTGCGCAGCCCGCTCGATGCCTTGCAGGCCGTCTGATGCACCCGGTCGCGCCATGCTGCCCGCCTATGCCGAGCTGCACTGCCGCAGCAACTTCAGCTTCCTGAGCGGCGCGTCGCATCCCGAGGAACTGGTGCAGCGCGCCCATGCGCTCGGCTACGGCGCGCTGGCCCTCACCGACGAATGTTCGCTGGCCGGTGTGGTGCGCGCGCACGCCGAGGCCAAGCGCGTCGGGCTGCACCTGATCGTCGGCGCCGAGCTGCAGCTCACGCAGCCGGCGGTCAAGGGCAAGGGCGAGGCGTCGCCCGGGCCGCGGCTGGTGCTGCTGGCGATGTCGCGCCGCGGCTACGGCAACCTGTCGCAGTGGATCACGGTGGCGCGGCGCCGCGCGGCCAAGGGCCAGTACCTGGCGCATCCGTCGGACGTGGAAGGGCGTGTGCCGCATGCGCCTTATCTGGCCGGGCTGCCGGGCTGCATCGCGCTGCTGCTGCCCGGCGCGGCGCAGCCCTTCGAGGCCGTGTTCGCGCACGCCATGTGGCTGAAGACCTGGTTCGGCGTGGAGCGTGCCTTCATCGCGCTGGAGCTGCTGCACCACGCGCACGACGCCGAGCATGCCGACGTGCTGCAGCGCGTGTCGCGCGAGACCGGCCTGTCGCCGGTCGCGGCCGGCGCGGTGCTGATGCACGCGCGTTCGCGCAAGCCGCTGCAGGACATGCTGAGCGCGACGCGCCTTAAGCGGCCGGTGGCCGAGTGCGGCCTGGCGCTGCAGCCCAACGCCGAGGCGCACCTGCGCTCGCGCCAGCGCCTGGCGGCGCTGTACCCGCCGGACTGTCTGGCCGCCACGCTGCACATCGCCGGGCAATGTGCGTTCTCGCTGGACGAGCTGCGCTACGAATACCCCGAGGAGATCGTGCCCGCCGGCCACACGCCGGCGAGCTGGCTGCGCACGCTGGTCGAGCAGGGCGTGCTGCGCCGCTTTCCGCAAGGCATGCCGGCGTTGCACCGCGCCACTCTGGAAGAAGAGCTGGCGCTGATCGGGCAGCTGAAGTACGAGCCATACTTCCTCACCGTCGCCGACATCGTGCACTGGGCGCGTGCGCAGCGCATCCTGTGCCAGGGCCGCGGCAGCGCGGCCAACTCACTGGTGTGCTTCTGCCTGGGTGTTACCGAGGTCGACCCGCAGCGCGCCACGCTGCTGTTCGGCCGCTTCATCAGCGCCGAGCGCAACGAGCCGCCCGACATCGACATCGATTTCGAGCACCAGCGCCGCGAAGAGGTCATCCAATACATCTACCGCAAGTACGGCCGGCACCGCGCCGCGCTGACCGGCGTGGTCATCAGCTACCGGCCGCGCAGTGCGCTGCGCGACGTCGGGCGGGCGCTGGGCATCGACCTGGACCGCATCGACGCGGTGTCCAAATCGACCCAATGGTTCGATGGGCGCAAGGTGTCGCCCGAGCGGCTGCGCGAGAACGGCTTCGACCCCGACGCGCCGCTGTGCCGGCTGTGGGTGGAGCTGACGCAGACACTGATCGGCTTCCCGCGCCACCTGAGCCAGCACCCCGGCGGCTTCGTCATCGCGCGCGACGACCTGGCCCGCCTGGTACCGGTTGAAAACGCCGCGATGGCCGAGCGCAGCGTGATCCAGTGGGACAAGGACGACCTGGACGTGCTGGGGCTGATCAAGGTGGACATCCTCGCGCTGGGCATGCTCAGCGCATTGCAGCGCTCGCTGCGCTTCATCGGCCAGAAGCTGCAATGCGACTTCGGCCTGCCCAGCATCCCCGACGGGGACGCTCCCACCTTCGACATGGTCTGCGCAGCCGACACGGTGGGGGTGTTCCAGATCGAGAGCCGCGCGCAGATGAGCATGCTGCCGCGGCTGCAGCCGCGTTGCTACTACGACCTGGTGGTCGAGGTCGCGATCGTGCGCCCGGGGCCCATCCAGGGCGGCATGGTGCACCCGTACCTGCGCAACCGCAGCCTGCCCGACGCGGCCATCGACTGCCCCGAGGAGCTCAAGCCCGCGCTGATGCGCACCAAGGGCGTGCCGATCTTCCAGGAGCAGGTGATGCAGATCGCGATGCTCGCCGCCGATTTCACCGCCGGCGAGGCCGATGCGCTGCGCCGCGCGATGGCGGCGTGGAAGCGCAAGGGCGGTCTCGGCCCCTTCCACGAGCGTCTGGTCGGGCGCATGGTCGACAAGGGCTACGAGCGCGAATACGCCGAACGCATCTTCAAGCAGATCGAAGGCTTCGGCGAATACGGCTTCCCGGAAAGCCACGCCGCCAGCTTCGCGCTGCTGGTCTATGCCAGCGCGTGGATCAAGTGCCACCACCCCGATGCCTTCCTGGCCGCGCTGCTGAACAGCCAGCCGATGGGCTTCTATGCCCCGGCGCAGCTGGTGCGCGACGCCAAGGCGCACGGCGTGGGGGTGCTGCCGGTGGACGTGGGCTGCAGCCAATGGCACAGCGTGCTCGAGCCGGCCGACACGCCGCTGTGGCCGGTGCGGCTGGGCCTGAGCCGCATCGGCGGCTTTGGCGAAGAGCCGGCCGAGCGGCTGCTGGCCGCGCGCGCCGAAGCGCCTTTCCTCAGCCCGGAGGACCTGGCGCGCCGCGCGCAGCTCGATGCTGGCCAGCTGGCGCTGCTGGCGCGGGCCAACGCGCTGCATTCGATCACCGGCCACCGCCACCAGGCGGCCTGGGCGGTGGCCGGCGTGGACACACGCGCCACGCCCTTGCTCAGCAGCACCCGCACGCACGAGCCGCCGGCGACGCTGGCCGCTCCCGGTGCGGCCGAGACGATGCTGGCTGACTACCGCGCCACGGGCCTGTCGTTGACCACGCACCCGCTGTCGCTGCTGCGCGAACGGCTGGCCGCCTTCAAGGTGCAGCCCGCGCTGGCGCTGCGCGGCTTTCGCAGCGGCCAGCTGGCGCGCGCCAGTGGCCTGGTCACGCACCGCCAGCGGCCCGAGACGGCCAAGGGCGTGGTCTTCGTGACGCTGGAGGATGAGACCGGCACGATCAACGTCATCGTCTGGCCCGACGTGGCCGAGGCGCAGCGCAAGCCGCTGCTTGGCAGCACGCTGCTCACGGTCTACGGCGTGTGGCAGCGCGAAGGCGAGGGCGAGCGCGCGGTGATGCACCTTGTCGCGCGCAGGCTGGTCGATCACTCGGCGCTGCTGCAGGGCTTGGTGACGCACAGTCGCGACTTTCGCTGAGCAGCTGCGCCGCGAATGAGCTTTGCTGCACCGCCCGCCCGCCGGGCTGCGAAAATCGCCCGCATGCAGATCGATATTCAAACGCAGGCGGTGACGCCGGAAGTCCGCGAATGGATCCTCGCCCAGGCGGCCGCGGGCTGCGTTGTCGAGGACATGCACAAGTCGATGCTGGCCAGCGGCTGGGACGACACCGTGGCGCGAGCCGCGCTGGTGCAGGCCCTGCAGTTGCCGCAGGTGCCTCCGCTGTCGCCCGTGGCCGAGCCGGCGCAGCCGCAGCCGGTGCCGGTGCCAGGCCCCGACTTGGCCGGTGCACCGTCGCTGCTGCAGCTGCCCGACCGCGAGGTGCAGCTGCTGTTCACACTGCAGCAGCCGCGCGTTGTGTTGTTCGGCGGCTTCTTGTCCGATGATGAATGCGATGCGCTGGTGGCCTTGTCGCGACCACGCATGGCGCGCTCGGAAACCGTGCAGCACGACACCGGCGGCAGCGAGGTCAACGCCGCGCGCACCAGCGACGGCATGTTCTTCGAGCGGGGCGAGGTGCCATTGATTGCGCGCATCGAGCAGCGCATCGCCGCGCTGCTGCAATGGCCGGTGGTGCGTGGCGAGGGCCTGCAGGTCCTGCGCTACCGGCCCGGCGCGCAGTACCGCCCCCACTTCGACTACTTCGACCCGGCGCAGCCCGGCACTGCGGCGGTGCTCAGACGCGGCGGGCAGCGCGTGGGCACGCTGCTGATATACCTGAATACGCCGTCACGCGGCGGCGCCACCACCTTCCCCGATCTGGACCTCGAAATCGCACCGATCAAGGGGCATGCGCTGTTCTTCAGCTATGACCGGCCGCACCCGGCCACCGGCACGCTGCACGGCGGCGCGCCGGTGATCGACGGTGAGAAGTGGGTCGCTACCAAGTGGCTGCGCGAGGGTGTGTTCGACTGATTCGCAGCGCTGCGGCCAGGACGCCGCCGGCGCCTCAACGGCCCAGGTCCTGCAACTCGGCCGATTCGACGAAACGCACGCCGGGCCGCGCCTCGTGCAGCGCCGCCACCATGGCGCGGGCCACGGTTCGGGCCTGAATCGGCCGGACCGACTTGGGAATCAACCCGGCGAAAGGCGCGCTCAGCCGCAGCGCCCACTGCTCGCCAGCGCGTGACGGCTGGCCCAGCGCCTCCCGCTCGCCGGCCAGCAGCGATGGCCGTGCAATGACCACGCTGTCGAAGCCGAGCGTGGCCATCGCGGCTTCCATCTCGCCCTTGACGCGGTTGTAGAAGCTGGCCGAGCGCGGGCCCGCACCCAGCGCCGACACCACCGCGAAGCGCCGCACACCGGCAGCCAGGGCGGCACGTGCGAAGCCCAGCACCGCATCGAAGTCCACCGCGCGGAAGGCGGCCTGCGAACCGGCCAGCCGGATCGTTGTGCCCAGGCAGCAGTAGGCTTCGTCGGCCGCGGGCAGCGCAGGCAGGGCGGAGAAGTCCACCACCTGCCACTTGGCCCGTGCATCGGCGTCGGCCGGCTTGCGACGCACCAGCTGATGCAGCATAGGCCGTGGCTGCTGCTGCAGCAGCTCCTCGCTCAGCGCACGGCCGACCAGGCCAGTGCCGCCGGCGAGCAGGATGCGTGGCGCGCGGCGAGGTGACGATGCAGCGGGTCTGGTCATGCCGCGCACTCTATCCGCTGCGAGAGTTTTCAGCAGCTTGTCCGGCGACGCGGCGCTGGCCTAGACTGCGTCGCCATGCAAGCCGAACTGAACGAGCTGCTCACCCGCATCGGTCCGGGCACCGACTGCGGCGCGTTGATGCGCCAGTACTGGCAGCCGCTGGCGCTGCTCGACGAGTTCGATCCACGCCTGGATCCGCGCATGGCCGACCGGCCGTTGAAGGCGGTGCGGCTGCTCGGCCAGGACCTGCTGCTGTGGCGCGATGCGTCGGGCCGGTTCAGCCTGCTGGACCGCGACTGCCCGCACCGCGGCGCCGATCTGGCCTATGCGCGGCACGAGGGCGACGGCGTGCGCTGCCCCTTCCACGGCTGGAAGTTCGATGCGGCCGGCAACTGCCTGGACACGCCCGGCGAGCCGAAGGGCTCTACCTTGTGCCGCCACGTGCGCCAGCGCGCCTACCCGCTGCTGCAGCAATCGGGCGTGCTCTTTGCCTGGCTCGGCCCCGAAGCTTCGACGCCACCGGCGCTGCCGCAGCTGGACTGCTTCATCGCGCCACCCAGCCACAGCTTCGCCTTCAAGGGGCTGTGGCACTGCAACTGGCTGCAGGCCTTCGAGGTCGGAATCGACCCGGCGCATCCGTCCTTCCTGCACCGCTACCTGCAGGACGAGGCGCTGGAGCGCGCCGAGCAGGATCGCTCGGGCAAGCAATTCCGCGCCGCCAGCGTCGGCGAGGTGGCCGGCCAGCGCTGGCCGATGACCCGCGTGATGCGCGAGTTCTGCTCGCCCGAGATCCGTCTCGACACGCCGCGCGACGGCGTGATGCGGCTGACCGCGCTGCGCGCGATCGACGCATCGCTGATGCACGTGCGCATCACCCATGCGCTGTTTCCGCACACCTTCGTGATCCCGCTGTCGCCGACGCTGACGATCACGCAGATGCACGTGCCGGTGGACGACACGCGCACCTACTGGTTCAGCTTCTTCACCAGCTTCGACGGCCCGCTCGACCACGAGGCGATGCGCGCACAGCGCCTCGAGGGCGTGAGCCTGCCCGACTACCTGCCGCGAATGGGCCGGCACAACGATTGGGGTTTCGACGCCGAGCAGCAGCGCACTCGCACCTTCCTCGGCATGGGCGAGGACGACATCAATCGCCACGACCAGTGGGCGGTGGAGAGCATGGGCGCGATCCAGGACCGCACGCGCGAGCACCTGGGCACGACCGACAAGGCGATCATGGCGAACCGCCGCGTGCTGCGCCAGGCGATCGACACGGTGCGCGCCGGCGGCAAGCCGCCGCTGGTGCTGCAGCCCGGCGAGGCCGCGGCGTTGAGCGGCCCGGACACCATCGACTGCATCGCACCGGCCGGCGACTGGCAAGGTTTCGCCGATGAGGCGATGCGCGCGAAGCGTGCCGGGGCCGACTGGCTGCAGCGTGCCGCCGAGGCCACCGTGTGAGCGGCTTCGCCGCGGTTTGCGGGCTTGACGGCGAGGCCCGGCGCGAGGCCTGCGCGCAGTTGCTGCAGGTCGTGGCGGAGCAGGGCATCGAGAGGGTGCGTGTCGGCTGGTGCGACCTGCACGGCGCGCTGCGCGGCAAGACGCTGATGAGCCCGGCACTGCCCGACGCGCTGGCGCACGGCGTGGGCATGGTCAGCACGCTGATGCTGAAGGACACCTCCGACCGCACCGCCTACAAGGTGTTCGAGCCCGGGCTGGCCGAGCGGCTGCCGGGCTTCGGCATGGCCAACAACCTGCTGCTGCTGCCCGACCCAGCCAGCTTCGTCGTGCTGCCGTGGGCCGCCGGCACCGGCTGGCTGCGCGCGATGCCGTACTTCGCCGACGGCACGCCGGTCGCGCTCGATGCCCGGCGCGTGCTGATCGACGCGCTGGCGCGGCTGGCTGCTGGCAGCTACGGCCTGCGCTGCGGGCTGGAGGTCGAATTCCACATCTACCGCATCGAGTCCGATCCGATGGACCCGATGCTCGCCACCTGGCCCGGCGCGGCGCCGGTGGTGTCGATGCTGCACCCCGGCTACAACCTGCTGTCCGAAGCCTGGGTCGACCGCTGTGACGAGGCGCTGCGCATCGTGCAGCACACGGCGCAGGGGCTGGGGCTGCCGTTGCGCTCGCTGGAGATCGAGCTGGGGCCGAGCCAGTTCGAGGCGGTGTTCGACGCCACCGATGCGCTTACCGCCGCCGACCAGATGGTGTTGCTGCGCAACGGGGTGGCGCAGGCGCTGCGCCGGGCCGGCTATCTGGCCAGCTTCGTGTGCCGCCCGCCCTTTGCCAACATCATGTCCAGCGGCTGGCACCTGCACCAGTCGCTCGTCGACGAGGCCGGCGGCAACCTGTTCATGCCTCAGGTGCCGGCGCCCGGCGCTGCGCCGACCGATGCGCACGGCGTGCTGTCCGGCCTGGGCGGGCGCTGGCTGGCCGGGCTGCTGGCCCACGCACCGGGCGGCAGCGCCTTCGCCACGCCGACGATCAACGGCTACGGCCGCTATGGCGTGAACGCGCTGGCGCCGCAGGCGGTGCTGTGGGGCCGTGACAACCGCGGCGCGATGCTGCGCGTGCTGGGTGGGCCAGGTGATGCGGCCACCCGCATCGAGAACCGTTGCGGCGAGCCGCTGGCCAACCCGTACCTGTACATCGCGGCGCAGATCCACGCCGGGCTGGACGGTCTGGCCCGCGCGCTGCGGCCGCCGCCTGCGACCGAATCGCCCTATGCCGGCCAGGACCGGCTGCTGCCCGCCAGCCTGGCAGATGCGCTGGCGGCACTGCAGCGCGACGAACCGCTGTGCGCTGGCTTCGGCCAGGCTTTCATCGACCATTACCTGCAGATCAAGCAGCACGAACTGCAGCGCCACGCCGCCGCCGCCGACCAGGACGAATGGCAGCGTCGGGAATACTTCAGCCGCTTCTGAACTTGAACGGAGCCACGCCTTGAAACTGCTCGACCTGCTGGCCCGTGCCTGCGCCCTGCTGGGCGGGGCGCTGCTGACCATCATCACGTTCATGGTCTGCGCCAGCCTGATCGGGCGCAACACCAGCGGCTGGACGCTGGTCGGCGACTTCGAGCTCACTGCCTCGGCGGCCGGTGCGGCGATCGCACTGTTCATGCCGCTGGCGCAGGTGCGCGGCAACCACATCATCGTCGACTTCTTCACGATGAAGGCCTCGGCCGGCGCGAAGGCGGCGATGGACCGCTTCGGCGCGCTGCTGCTGGCCAGCGTGATGGCGCTGCTGGCCTGGCGCAGCGCGATCGGCGGGCTGAGCGCATGGGACAGCGGTTCGGGCTCGATGATGCTGGGCTTTCCGGAGTGGATCGTCTATTGCGGTATCGTGCCGCCGCTGCTACTGGCCGCCGTGATCGCGCTGGTGCAGGCGCTGACGGGTGATCTGCCGGAAGCGCAAGCATGAGCCCGGTCGCGCTGACGCTGTCGATGTTCGCGTTGATGCTCGGCCTGATGGCCGTGCGCGTGCCGATCGCGGTGTCGATGTTCGTCGCCGGCGGCATCGGCTACGCCATGCAGGCCGGCTGGGCGCCGCTGGCGAGCTTTCTCAACACCCAGGCTTTCGCGCGCTTCGCAAGCTTCGACCTGAGCGTGATCCCGCTGTTCATCCTGATGGGCAACTTCGCCACGCAGGGCGGGCTGTCGCGAGCCTTGTTCGCGTGCGCGGCGGCGCTGATGGCGCGCTTTCGCGGCGGGCTGGCGATGGCGGCGGTGGTGGCCAGCGCCGCCTTCGGTGCGATCTGCGGCTCGTCGGTGGCCACGGCAGCCACGATCACGCAGGTGGCACTGCCGGAGCTGAAGCGGCACGGTTATTCGGGTCGGCTGGCCACCGGCACACTGGCCTCGGGCGGCACGTTGGGCATCCTGATCCCGCCGTCGGTGCCGCTGGTAATCTACGCGATCCTGACCGAGCAGAACATCGCCAAGCTCTTCGCCGCAGCGATGATGCCGGGGCTGATCGCGATGGTGGGCTACGTGCTGGCGATCGCGGTCTACGTGCGGCTGTTTCCCGGGCACGCGCCGGAGCACGACGCCGAGGACATGCCGCGGCTGAGCTGGCCGCTGGTGGCGGGCGTGCTGCCGATCGCGCTGATCTTCATGCTGGTCTTCGGCGGCATCTACGGCGGGCTGTTTTCGCCGACCGAAGGTGCTGGCGTCGGTGCGGCCGCCACCTTCGTCGCGGCGCTGGCGCGACGCGAGCTGAGCTGGGCCAAGCTGGGGCGCAGTTTCTATACAACCGCGGCGACCACGGCGATGATCTTCCTGATCTTCCTGGGGGCCGACCTGATGAACAGCGCGCTGGCGCTGACGCAGGTGCCGAACCAGTTGGCCGCAATGGTCGCGCAGTGGGGCCTGTCGCCGCACGCGGTGGTCGGCGCGATCCTTGTGTTCTATCTGATCAGCGGCGCGGTGATGGACGAGCTGTCCGTGATCCTGCTGACCATTCCCATCTTCTTCCCGATCGTCATGGGCCTGGACTTCGGCATGCCGCAAGAGTCGTTGGCCATCTGGTTCGGCATCTTGGTGCTGATGACCGTAGGCTTCGGCCTGCTCAGCCCGCCGGTGGGGCTGAACGTCTACGTCGTCAACGGACTGGCCAAGGACGTGCCGATAGGCGAGAGCTTCCGCGGCGTCGTGCCCTTCCTGGTCAGCGACGTGCTGCGCACGCTGCTGCTGTTCTTCCTGCCGCAGGTGTCGCTGTGGCTGGTGCAGTACGTGGCTTGAATCGCGGCGGCGACCAGGCGCCGCGAGCCCGCAGGGCTCAGTCCCAGCGCGCGCGCAACTGCGCGCCGAGGTCGAAGGCCGGGCCGGGCACGACCTGATCCGCCGCCGTGGCGAGCCGTGCGCCGCGGCGCTGGTCGAGGTGCGCAGCTACGGCCGGAGTGATGAAACGTGAAAGCCCGCCCCACAAGTGACGGTCGCCGTGCGCGGCCTGCTGGCCGACGTAGAAGCGCTGCGGCACCAGCAGCTGCAGCCGGTGCTGCGCTCGCGTCATCGCCACGTAGAGCAGGCGGCGCTCTTCATCGATCTCCTCGGCGCTGCCCGCGGCCAAGTCGGCCGGCATGCAGCCGTCGACCACATTGAGCACGTACACGGCCGACCACTCCTGGCCCTTGGCCGAGTGGATCGTCGACAGGATCAGGTAGTCCTCGTCGAGGTGCGGCGGCCCCGCCTCGTCGCTGGTGGCCTCGGGCGGGTCGAGCGTGAGCTCGGCTAGGAAGGCCTCGCGCGTGGCATATGCGCCGGCCAGGCGCTCCAGTTGCTCCAGGTCGGACTGGCGCACCGGAGCGTCTTCATACAGGCGCTGCAACTGCGGCCGGTACCAGCGCTGCGCCAACTGCAGCGATGCCGGCCACTCGGCACCGGCCGCGTCCATCGCCTTCAGGCAGGCGAGCAGTTCCTTCCAAGCCGGCACGGCCGATGGCGGTGCGCGGAATCCTTGCAGCGCGACCGCCGGTTCGGCAGCCTGCGCCACCGCATCGAGCAGCCGCCGCGCGCCGGCCGGGCCGATGCCCGGCACCAGTTGCGCGACGCGGAAGCCGGCCAAGCGATGGCGCGGGTTCTGCGACCAGCGCAGCAGCGACAGCAGGTCCTTGACGTGCGCCGCTTCGAGGAACTTCAGGCCGCCGAATTTCAGGTAGGGGATGTCCCGTCGCACCAGTTCGAGCTCGAGCGCGGCGCTGTGATGCGAGGTCCGGAACAGCACCGCCTGACGCTTCAGCGCGATGCCCTGTTCGCGCTGCGCCAGCACCTCGTCGGCCACCCAGGAGGCCTGCTCGGCGTCATCGAGCAGGCTGACCAGCGCCGGGCGCTCGCCGGTGCACCGGTCGCTCCACAGCGTCTTTGCAAAACGCTCGGGTGCCTCGGCGATCAGTGCGTTGCAGGCCTGCAGGATCGGCTCGCTCGAGCGGTAGCTGCGCTGCAGCGTCAGCACCGCCGCGGGCGGATCGAAGGCCTTAGGGAAGTCGAGGATGTTGCGCACCTCGGCGGCGCGGAAGGCGTAGATCGACTGGGCATCGTCGCCGACCACGCTGAGGCCACGGCCGTCGGGTTTCAGTGCCAGCAGGATGCCGGCTTGCAGGCGGTTGGTGTCCTGGTATTCGTCGACGAGCACATGCTCGAAACGCGCGCCGAGCTGCGCGGCCAGCGCCGTGTCCTGCAGCATCTGCCACCAGGCCAGCAGCAGGTCGTCGTAGTCGAGCACGCACTGGCGCTGCTTTTCCGCCGCGTAGGCACGAAACAGCGTCTTCAGCGGCGCTTCCCACTCGCGGCACCAGGGGAAGCGGGTTTGCAGCACCTCACCCAGCGGCTGCTGGCTGTTGATGGCGCGCGAGTAGATCGCCATGCAGGTGCCCTTGAGCGGGAAGCGCTTGTGCGTGCTCGCCAGGCCCTGCTCCTGCCGCAACAGGCCGAGCATGTCTTCGCTGTCGCCTCGATCGGCGATGGTGAAGGCCGGGTTCAGGCCGATGCGCTCGGCCTGCTCACGCAGCAGCCGGGCACCGACGCTGTGGAAGGTGCCGGCCCAGGGCAGTTCAGGTGCGCGCTGCGTGGCACCGAAGCCCAGCGCCTGATGGAGCATCCGGCCGACGCGGCGTTGCAGGTCCTGTGCCGCGCGGCGCGAGAAACTCAGCAGCATCAGCCGCCGCGGGTCCGCGCCGTCGAGCACCAGCCGCGCCACACGCGCGGCGAGCGTCATCGTCTTGCCCGAGCCGGCGCCTGCGATGATCAGCAGCGGCGCATCGCCGTCCCGGCCATGGAAGACCGCCTGGCGCTGCTCTTCGTTGAGTGGCGCGAAGGCTTCGGCACGCGGCGCAGCGGCGCGTGGGCGAGGGGTGCTGAGGATGCTCATCGGGGCGCAGTGAAGCCGAAGCCGAACTGTATAGGCATACAGAGGCCCGATGGCTTGGCTTGAAGCGCGGGCTCTCGCACCCATCTGCCGCAGTCCGAGGCGAACTCCGGGACCGGACATGGCATTGATGTTGATCTTGTTGCTGGTGCATGCCTATGTCGGCTGGCGCCTGGTGCCCGCGCTGGATTTCGCCCCGTGGCTGCAGGCAGTGCTGCTGCTGGTACTGGCGGCGTCGTGGCTGCTGATGCCGATGGCGTTCGTGGCGCGGCGCCTGCGCCGCCGCCCCTGGGCCGACCGGCTGGCCTGGACGGGGCTGTTGCTGATGGGCCTGTTCTCGTCGCTGTTCGTGCTGACCTTGCTGCGCGATGGCTCATGGCTGCTCTCGTCGCTGCTGGCCTGGGCCTGGCCGGCGGCGCAATGGAGCCCTGGCGTCGTGACCGCCAGCGCGGCGGCGGTGCCCGCGCTGGCCCTGCTGTTCACGCTGTGGGGGCTGATCAATGCACGCCGCACCGCCGCGGTGGTGCGCGTGGACGTGCCGATCGAGCAGCTGCCGCCGGCGCTGCATGGCTTTTCGATTGCACAAATCAGCGATGTGCACGTTGGTGCGACGATCAAGCGCGGCTATGTGCAGGCCATCGTCGAGCGCATCAACGGCCTCGACGCGGACATGGTGGCGGTCACCGGCGATCTGGTCGATGGACCGGTGCACGAGCTGGCGCAGCATGTCGCGCCGCTGTCCACCTTGAGCTCCCGCCACGGCACCTTCTTCGTCACCGGCAACCACGAGTACTACAGCGGAGCGCATGCCTGGGTCGAGGAGCTGCAGCGACTGGGCTTGCGCGTGCTGATGAACGAGCATGTGCTGCTGCAGCACGGTGCGTCGTCGTTGGCGCTGGCCGGCGTGGCCGACTACGGCGCGCACCACTTCGACGCGTCGCACCGCAGCGACCCGGCGGCGGCGATTGCCAACGTGCCCAGCCATGTGCGCCTGCGCGTGTTGCTGGCGCACCAGCCGCGCAGCGCCGCGGCCGCGGCGCGGGCCGGCTTCCACCTGCAGTTGTCGGGCCACACCCACGGCGGGCAGTTCCTGCCCTGGAACTGGCTGGTGCGGCTACAGCAGCCCTTCACCGCGGGATTGAACCGTTGGCAAGGTCTGTGGGTCTACACGAGCCGGGGCACCGGCTACTGGGGGCCGCCGAAGCGGCTGGGCGCGCCGTCGGAGATCACCCACCTGCGCTTGGTAGCCGCGTGAAAGAAAGGGCCTTTGCACTGCGACCTAAGATGCTCCAGACACTTCAGGACAAGTAAGCCATGACACGCAGGAACCTGTTGGCTCTGTTTTCCGCCCTCGGTGCATCACCGGCGCTACGCGCTGCAGCGCCGAACCCCACCGGCACGAAGAAGTTTGCGGTCGAGTTCAGCGACGCCGAGTGGAAGCAGCGCCTGAGCCCAGCGCAGTACGATGTATTGCGCCGCGAGGGCACCGAGCGCGCCTTCACCAGCCCACTGAACAAGGAAAAGCGCACCGGCACCTACCATTGCGTCGGCTGCGACCAAGCACTGTTCACGTCGGCGATGAAGTTCGACAGCGGTACCGGCTGGCCCAGCTTCTTCACCACGCTGGCGGGCGTGTTCGGTACCACCACCGACACCAAGCTTTTCATGACGCGCACCGAGTATCACTGCGCGCGCTGCGGCGGGCATCATGGCCATGTCTTCGACGACGGCCCGGCACCGACCGGCAAGCGCTACTGCAACAACGGCGTGGCATTGAAGTTCGTCGAGGCCACGGCATGAAGCCGCGGCGCAAGGCCTACGGTCGCATGGCTGCTGCGTTGGTGCTGGCTCTGTGCGCCCCATGGGCACTGGCGCAGTCGGCCACACCCCCCACCGCCAAGGCGATCTTCGCCGGCGGCTGCTTCTGGTGCGTCGAGGCCGACTTCGACAAGGTGCAGGGCGTGCTGTCCACCACCTCCGGCTACATCGGCGGCAACGTGCCCAACCCCACGTATCAGCAGGTGGCGGGCAAGAGCACCGGCCACGCCGAGGCGGTGGAGATCGTCTTCGACCCGTCGAAGGTGAGCTACGCGGCGCTGCTGGAGTACTTCTGGCGCACCATCGACCCGACGACCAAGGACCGGCAGTTCTGCGACGTCGGCTCGCCCTATCGCACGGCCATCTTCGCGCTGGACAGCGAGCAGCTCAAGGCGGCGCAGAGCTCTTTGGAAGCGCTGACGAAGAGCAAACCCTTCAGTGAGCCGATCGTCACGCAGATCGCGCTGGCTGGCCCGTTCTATGCGGCCGAGGAATACCACCAGGACTACTACAAGAAGAATCCGGTGCGTTACCAGTACTACCGCGCCGGTTGCGGACGCGATCTGCGGCTCAAGCAGTTGTGGGGCACGCAGGCGCATTGAGCGCCGACGCATGAAAAGGGCCCGGGTCGCGCTGCGGCCCGGGCCCAGGCGCGAGGCGACCGCGGCTTACTGCAGCACCACCTCGACGCGCCGCGCTTCGGCGTCAGAGCCGCTGCCGACCAGTTGCTCGGGCTTCTTCAGCTCGACCTTGTCCTCGGGTACGCTCAGCGACACCAGCGTATCGCGCACCTTCATCGCGCGCTGCTTGGCCAGTTCGGCATTCGCGGCCGGGTCGCCGCTGGCGTCGTGGTAGCCGCTGATGACCGCTTTCTGGCCGGCGGCGACGCCCTTGACCACATCGGCCAGCGCCTCGGCGGAGCCGGGGGCCAGGTCGGTGTTGCCAGTGGCGAAGTAGAACTTGACCACGCCTGGCTCGACCTTGAAGCGGGCCACCTCGACGATCACTGGCACCGCCACGACCGCCACTGCGGCCGGCGCGACCGCACCGTGCGCCGGCGCCGCCGTGCTGCCACTGGGAATCGGCAGCAGCGGCACGATCAGCAGCGCCACGATGTTGATGATCTTGATCAGCGGGTTGACGGCCGGGCCGGCGGTGTCCTTGTACGGGTCGCCCACCGTGTCGCCGGTGACGGCGGCCTTGTGCGTCTCGCTGCCCTTGCCGCCGTGATGGCCGTCCTCGATGTACTTCTTGGCGTTGTCCCAGGCACCACCGCCGGTGCACATGCTGATGGCGACGAACAGGCCGGTGACGATGGTGCCCATCAGCAGGCCGCCGAGCGCGGCGGGGCCGAGCAGCAGGCCGACGATGATCGGCACCACCACGGGCAGCAGCGACGGGATCATCATTTCCTTGATCGCCGCCTTGGTCAGCATGTCGACCGCGGTGCCGTACTCGGGCTTGCCAGTGCCTTCCATGATGCCCTTGATGTCGCGGAACTGGCGGCGCACTTCCACCACCACCGAGCCGGCGGCGCGGCCGACGGCCTCCATCGCCATGGCGCCGAACAGGTAGGGGATCAGCCCGCCGATGAACAGGCCGACGATGACCTTCGGATTGCTCAGGTCGAAGGCGATGTTCATGCCGCGCGCTTCGAGCGAGTGCGTGTAATCGGCGAACAGCACCAGCGCGGCCAGGCCGGCCGAACCGATCGCATAACCCTTGGTCACCGCCTTGGTGGTGTTGCCCACCGCATCCAGCGGGTCGGTGATGTCGCGCACGCTTTCGGGCAGCTCGGCCATCTCGGCGATGCCGCCGGCGTTATCTGTAATCGGCCCGTACGCGTCGAGCGCGACGACGATGCCGGCCATGCTCAACATCGAGGTGGCGGCCACGGCGATGCCGAACAGCCCGGCCAGTGCGTAGGACACGGTGATGGCGATGCACACGAAGATCACCGGCCAGGCGGTCGAGCGCATCGACACGCCCAGGCCGGCGATGATGTTGGTGCCGTGCCCGGTGGTCGAGGCCTGCGCGATGTGCTGGACCGGCGGGTACTGCGTGCCGGTGTAGTACTCGGTGATCCACACCAGCGCGGCGGTGAGCACCAGGCCGACGGCGCAGGCGCCCCACAGCCGCAGGTGCGTGCCCGCACCCAGTGCGTCGGCGGGCATGACCATCGTCGTGACAAAGTAAAAGGCGATCAGCGACAGCACGCCGGCCACCGCCAGGCCCTTGTACAGCGCCGGCATCACGTTCTTCATGCCGGGGCTGGCCTTGACGAAGCTGCAGCCGATGATCGAGGCGATGATCGACACGCCGCCCAGTAGCAGCGGGTACACCACCGCCTGCATCGCGGCACCGGTGACCACGAGTGCGCCAAGGGCCATGGTCGCGATGATCGTTACCGCGTAGGTTTCGAACAGGTCGGCAGCCATGCCGGCGCAGTCGCCGACGTTGTCACCGACGTTGTCGGCAATTACCGCCGGGTTGCGCGGGTCGTCCTCGGGAATGCCGGCTTCGACCTTGCCCACCAGGTCGGCGCCGACGTCGGCCCCCTTGGTGAAGATGCCGCCGCCCAGGCGCGCGAAGATCGAGATCAGCGACGAACCGAAGGCAAAACCAAGCAGCGGCTTGAGCACCGCGGGCAGCGTGGCATTGGCCGGCGCCGTGCCCACCAGGTACCAAAAGAAGATGCCCACGCCCAGCAGCCCCAGGCCGACCACCAGCATGCCGGTGATGGCGCCGCCCTTGAAGGCTACGTCTAGCGCGGGGCCGATACCCTTGGTCGCGGCCTGTGCGGTGCGCACGTTGGCGCGCACCGACACGTTCATGCCGATGAAGCCGCAAGCCCCCGACAGCACCGCGCCGAGCACGAAGCCAACCGCGCTGGTCACGTCCAGGAACACGCCGATCAGCACCGTCAGCACCACGCCGACCATGGCGATGGTCTTGTACTGGCGGGCCAGATAGGCGGCAGCGCCCTGCTGGATCGCGCCGGCGATCTCCTGCATGCGGGCATTGCCGGCGTCCTGCTTCAGGATCCAGCTGCGCTGGATGAAGCCGTAAAGCACGGCTGCGAGGCCGCACACCAGCGCAATGTTCAGCGCCATGGTTGTGGATATCAAGATCTTTTCCTTCCGCGTTCTGTGCCTGTGGGATTGAGGCGTTCGTGTGTTCTTGTCCCGCGCAACCGCAGCCCGAGGGGCCAGGGGAGGGGGGCGAATCGCGGGCCGCATGGTACGGGAAAACGCGGAGCGCCCTTCCCGGTGTTTTCCTGCGGTGCCCAAATCCGGTGCGGCGTCAGGCCGCGGCAAGGGCGATCCTTAGAATCGGCGGGCGCACACAACCAAGGGTCCGACATGAGTCTGCACAACGTCACCCCGGGTGCCAAGGCCCCCGACGAATTCAACGTGATCATCGAGATCCCGATGCACGCCGACCCCATCAAGTACGAGGTGGACCACGACACCGGGGCGCTCTTCGTAGACCGCTTCATGAGCACGGCGATGCACTATCCCTGCAATTACGGCTACATCCCGAATACGCTGGCCGATGACGGCGATCCAGTGGATGTGCTGGTGGTCACGCCGGTGCCGCTGATCCCGGGTGTGGTCGTTACCTGCCGACCCTTGGGCGTGCTGAGCATGGACGACGAGGCCGGCGGCGACAACAAGCTGCTGGCCGTGCCCGTCGACCGCATCCTGTCGATCTACACGCAGTGGCAGAAGCCCGAGGACCTGAACCCGCTGCGCCTGAAGACGATCCAGCACTTCTTCGAGCACTACAAGGACCTCGAGCCCGGCAAGTGGGTCAAGGTCAAGGGCTGGGATGGCCCGGACGCGGCCCGCGCCGAGGTCAGCACCGGCATGGCCAGCTGGAAGAATCGCAAGAAATAGGCGTCAGGCAGCCGGGGCGGCGCGGAACGGGTTGCGCTCGCGCAGTTCGTCGACATAGGCTTCGACGCCCGCGCCTTCGCGCTCCAGATGGCGCGCCACCGCGTCGGCGAAACCGGGGTGGTCGAGCCAGTGCGCCGAGTGTGTCAGCACGGGCAGCAACCCCCGGGCCATCTTGTGCTCGCCCTGTGCGCCGCCCTCGAAGCGCTGGTAAGCGTTCGCGATGCACCACGCCAGCGGCTGGTAGTAGCAGGCCTCGAAGTGCAGGCAGGGCACGTACTCGATGGCGCCCCAGTAACGGCCGTAGGCGTGGCGCCGCTCGGGGTCGACCGCCAGCAGCGAGCAGCCCACGCGTTGCCCCTCGCGGTGTGCGACGAACATCACCCAGTGCCGCGCCATGTGCTGCTGCATGCGTGCGAAGAAATCTCGGCTCAGATAGGGCGTGGAGTGGTGCAGCGCGTAGGTCAGCGTGTAGCAGCGGTAGAAGAAGTCCCACAGCTCACTGTCGATCTGTGTGCCGGCGCGGACCTCGAAGCTGATGCCGGCCTCGGCAACGCGGCGCCGTTCCTGCGCGATCTTCTTGCGCTTGTCGCGTTGCAGGCCAGCCAGGAAGTCGTCGAAGCCGCCGTAGCCGCCGGGGCGGTTGAGCCAGTGGAACTGCACAGTCTGGCGCAGCATCCAGCCTTCGGCCTGCGCGGCCTGACGATCGTCGTCGTCCATGAACAGCAGGTGCGCCGACGACAGCTTGCCGCCCTCGCAGAACTGTCGCATCGCGCGCAGCAACTGCCGGCGCGATGCACCGTCGCGCGCCAGCAGCCGGCTTCCCGGCACCGGCGTGAAGGGCACCGCACAGAGCAGCTTCGGGTAGTAGCGCAAGCCGTGGCGCTGGTAAGCATCGGCCCAGGCCCAGTCGAAGACGTACTCGCCGTAGGAGTGGCTCTTGACATACAGCGGGCAGGCCGCCTGCAGCACCCCCGCGCGGTGCAGGCACAGCAGCTGCAGGGCCCAGCCGGCATCGGGTGCGGCGCTGCCGGACTCGTGCAAAGCCAGCAGGTACTCGTGACGCATGAAGGGCGTGGGTACGGCCTGCGCTTCGAGCAATGCGTTCCAGAGGCCGGCTTCGACCTGGCCGGGATGATCGTGAATGCGGATCACAAGGTCCTGCGACGCTGGGTCTGCAGTCATCGGCGGCTTCCGGCCTGGTGAAGGAAAGACGATCTTAGGGGCTTGCCCGAGGGCCTGCCGCCTTGGGGTCGGATCGTGCCGCACCGGATCGCCGGCCCGCGCCAGGCTTGGCGGCCTGGCTTGCGGACTTCCATGTTTAAATCGCGGCAGAGCATCGAATTTCCGAGGACACCCGCATGAAGCAGATCACCGCCATCATCAAGCCCTTCAAGTTGGAAGAGGTGCGCGAAGCGCTGGCCGACGTGGGCGTTTCGGGTCTGACGGTGACCGAAGTCAAGGGCTTCGGCCGGCAGAAGGGTCACACCGAGCTGTATCGCGGCGCCGAGTACGTCGTCGACTTCCTGCCGAAGATGAAGATCGAGGTGGTGGTCAAGGACGCCGACGTTGAGCGCTGCATCGAGGGCATCGTCAAGGCCGCCAAGACCGGCAAGATCGGCGACGGCAAGATCTTCGTCACGCCGGTGGAACAGGTGGTGCGCATCCGCACCGGCGAGCTCGACGAGAACGCCGTGTGATTCAGACGCGGCCGTAGTCGTCGCCCGCGCCAGCGCTGCGGGCCTGTTCGCCCAGCCGCTTGAGCAGCGGCGCAGCAAGGTCTGCCACCTGCAGCAGCATGCGCTGTGCCGGCTGCACGAATCCGGACGCTGCGGCGCGGTCGATGAAGGCGAGCAACGGGTCGTAGTAGCGCTGCACGTTCAGCAGCCCGACCGGCTTGTCGTGGTAGCCGAGCTGTCGCCAGGTCCAGACCTCGAACAGCTCTTCCATCGTGCCGATGCCGCCAGGCAGCGCCAGGAAGGCATCGCTGCGCGTGGCCATCATGGTCTTGCGTTCGTGCATCGTCTGCACCACGTGCAGTTCGCTCAGTCCGGTATGGCCGTGCTCGCGCATCACCAGCGATTGCGGGATGACCCCGACGACGCTCGCCCCCGCGGCCAGTGCCGCGTCGGCGACCTCACCCATCAGCCCGGCCCGGCCCCCGCCATAGACGAGCTGCCAGCCGAACTGGCCGATCAGCGTACCAACCTCCCGGGCGGCTGCGGCAAAGGCCGGGCCGTCACCGGCGCGCGAGCCGCAGTAAACGCAGATCGACAGCGGTGCATCGGCTTTGGAGCGATCATTCATGAGGTCTTGCGACGCTGCGGCCGCGCCGGCTTGGAAACAACCAATTGTGTGCCGGCGAGCCGATCGTGCAGATACTGGCGCTGCGGCAGCACCAAGCTCAGGCTGGCATAGGCCAGCACCCCGAGTGTCAGCGCGGCTGCCGCGGCGCCGCCGCTCTTCCAGCCGGCCGCGTACGTCAGCCCCAGCGCGGGCAGGAACCACAGCCAGCTGAGCAGGTAGCGCAGCAGCGCACGCCACGTCCCGACCGGTTGCCCGTCGCGGTCGAGCACGCGGATGTGCCAAGTCTTCATCGCGACGGTCTGGCCACCGTGCGACCAGAACCAGCTGAAGTACAGCGCCAGCACGCCAAAGATCGCCATTTGCATGCCGTGCAAGCCCGACAACGCGTGGCGCTGCTCGGTCAGCAGGCTGTACAGCAAGCCGGCGACCATGACCACGCCGAACAGCAGCACGCCCTCGTAGATGAAACACGCCAGCCGCCGACGAAGGCTCGGTGCGGGCAGGGGTGTGGCTGGCTGCGCGGATGCCCGTGACAAGCCGGCCATCACCGCGCTGCCGAGGCCGCCGAAGGCGGCCGAACGGCGGCCGCGCTCTGTGGCCCGCTTTGCGGCAGCAGCGTGCTGCGGTTGACGACCCCCGGGTCGGTCGCAATCTTCGGCCCGCCTGCCTTGACGTGCGGCGGCGGCTCGGCGGCTTCGGTGATCAACTTGGTGCTGGCCCCAGGCTTGGCCTGCACCAGCGTCGGCGCCACCGGCTTCAATTCGGGATCCGCCGCGCCGCGCTTGGCGACCAGCGCTTTCGGCGAAGGCTGGCCGGGCTTGGTCGCTGGCGCGGGGGTCGGCGGGGCGACCTTTGGTACGGTCCCAGCGCTCTTGGCCAGCGCCCGCCGCTCGGCTTCCGGCAGCGCCAAGTAGGCGTCCCAGCGTGACTGGCGCTGCTCCGGGCTGATCTGCCGTGCCTCTTGGAACTGCAGCCTCGCCCGGCCGCGTTCTTCAGGCGTCATGCGCGACCACTCGGCCATGCGTTCCTGGACACGCTGGCGTTCGTCGGCAGGCATCGATGGGAAGCGCGCGGCAATCTCCAGCCACTTCTGCTTGCGCGCAGCGTCCAGGCTGGGCCAGTCGCGCTTCAAGGGCGCGAGCGCCGATTGCTGCGCCGGCGAAAGCGCCGACCAGGCCGGGCCTTCGGCCATCTGCACCTTGGACGGGGCGGGTTGCGCACTGGCCTGCGCACCCAGCATCAGGCCGGCCGCGAGCAGCCCGGCGCTCACCCCCAGACGCTGGACGATCGAAGTTCGGCGTCCGCGGCGGCTCACGGTTCGGGTTGCTTGAGGAAGGCCACGAAGCCCGGATCGCCATAGGCTTCGGGCGGCAGGTCGTCAGCCAGCAGCGCGGCATCGACGTCGGCCGCAGCGCGGATCTCGGCCTGGCGATGCAGGTGTTGTATGAACACCAGACCCAGCACCAGCATGACCAACGGCGCTGCCGATGCCAGCCGCAGCCCCCAGGATGGCCCTTGGGCGGCGGCGGACCGGCCCTGGGCCACCCACTGCGGGGCCTCGGCTAACGCGGCGTCGGCTTGGCGAAGCCGCCGAGCGCGCTGCAACGCGTGCTCGCGCCCGACGCGCAAACGCTCGCTCAGGTCGTGCGGCAGGGCCTGGGCGCGTTCGCCGAGGCGGCCGGCAACGCGCAGGGCGAAGCGGGCCTCCAGGGCCTCGAGTTCGGCGCGGCGCGTGTCGTGCAGGCTGCTCATGGCTTCAGTCCCTTTGCGGCCAACGCCGTCGCCAATGCATGCACGGCCCTGGAACAGTGCGTTTTCACACTACCCTCAGTGACCCCCATCACCAGCGCGGTTTCGGCCGTATCCAGCTCTTCCCAGTAACGCAACAGGAAGGCTTCGCGTTGACGCGCGGGAAGCTCGGCCACAGCCTGGTCGATCAATGCCAGCGTCTGCTCGCGTGACAAATGCTCGGCCGGACCGGGTATGGCGGCTGCCCCATCGGCGGACTCGAGCAGTTCGAGCAGGTCGAAGCTGTCGGCGCCGTCGGCCGGCTCCAGGTCGGAAAAGTTCTGCAGCACCGAATGGCGTACCTTCTGGCGGCGGAACCAGTCCATCGTCGCATTGGAGAGGATGCGGTTGAAGATCAACGGCATCTCGGCCAGCGGCCGGTCGGCGTACTTCTCCGCCAATCGGATCATTGCGTCCTGCACGATATCGAGCGCGGCGTCCTCGTCGCGCACGGCGTAGGCGGTGCGCTTGAAGGCCCGCTTCTCGGTGCTCTTGAGGAAGTCGGACAGTTCTTTGTCGGTGGCCAACGGCGGCGGAGCCCTATGGCGCTCCAAGACGAGTGCAATGAATTATTGCATCCACGCGCCGCGGCGCCGGCAGCGGCCCGGCTGCTTCGCTTGCATACGGCATAATGCTGCTTCGCACAATGAGCTAAACGCTGCTGGCCCTCAAGCCCGACCCGGGCTTCGGCATGCCTGTGGCACAGCTTTCCGATTCCGCCTCACGAGGGCGCGAGGAGGGGCACCAATGGTTTTTCGTCAGAGAAAATCGCAAAGGTCTCGAAATGGACATCTCCCCCGCGGAAGTCAGGCGCGCCGCCGCAGCGCAACCCCCCTCGTCGCCACCTCCCGAACTGAACGGTTCGGACATCCTGGTTCGCTGCCTGCAGGCTGAACAGGTCAAGTACCTATGGGGTTACCCCGGCGGTGCGGTGCTCTACATCTACGACGCGCTGTACAAGCAGGACTCGATCCAGCACATCCTGGTGCGCCACGAGCAGGCCGCCGTGCACGCTGCGGACGGTTACGCGCGTGCCACCGGCGAGGTCGGCGTCGCGCTGGTTACTTCGGGGCCGGGCGTGACCAATGCCGTGACCGGCATCGCCACGGCGTACATGGATTCGATTCCGATGGTGATCGTCACCGGACAGGTGCCGACGCCGGCGATCGGCCTGGACGCCTTCCAGGAGTGCGACACCGTGGGCATCACCCGCCCGATCGTCAAGCACAACTTCCTCGTCAAGGACGTGCGCGACCTGGCGCTGACGATGAAGAAGGCCTTCCACATCGCGCGCACCGGCCGGCCCGGGCCGGTTGTGGTGGACATTCCAAAGGACGTCTCGCTGATGACCTGCGCTTTCCACTACCCCGAGCGGGTGGAAATGCGCTCGTACAACCCGGTTAGAAAGGGCCACGGCGGGCAGATCCGCAAGGCCGTGCAACTGCTGCTGGGCGCGAAGCGACCCTATATCTACACCGGTGGCGGCGTAGTGCTTGGCAACGCCGCGCCCGAGTTGCGGCGGCTGGTGGACCTGCTCGGCTTTCCCTGCACCAACACGCTGATGGGGCTGGGCGCGATCTCGCCCAGCGACCCGCGCTTCCTGGGCATGCTGGGCATGCACGGCACCTACGAAGCCAACATGACGATGCAGAACTGCGACGTGCTGCTGGCGGTGGGCGCGCGCTTCGACGACCGCGTCATCGGCAACCCGAAGCACTTCGCATCGGTCGAGCGCAAGATCATCCACGTCGATATCGATCCGTCGTCAATCTCCAAGCGCGTGCGCGTGGACATCCCGATCGTCGGCGACGTGAAAGAGGTGCTGCAGGAGTTGATCACGCAGCTCAGCGATGCTCAGGCCCGCCCCGACGCCGCCGCCTTGTCGTCCTGGTGGAATCAGGTCAACGAATGGCGCAAGCGTGATTGCCTGGCTTACAAGGGCAGCGACGAGGTGATCAAGCCGCAGTTCGTGGTGCAGAAGCTGGCCGAGCTGACGCGCGGCAGCGACACCTACATCACCTCCGACGTCGGCCAGCACCAGATGTGGGCTGCGCAGTACTACCCCTTCGACGAACCGCGGCGCTGGATCAACTCCGGCGGCCTCGGCACCATGGGGGTTGGCCTGCCGTACGCCATGGGCATCAAGTTGGCCAAGCCCGAGGCCGACGTGTTCTGCATCACTGGCGAGGGCTCGATCCAGATGTGCCTGCAGGAGTTATCCACCTGCAAGCAGTACGACACGGCGGTCAAGGTCGTTTCGCTGAACAACCGCTATCTGGGCATGGTGAGGCAGTGGCAGCAACTCGACTACGGCGGACGCTACTCGCACAGCTACATGGATGCGCTGCCTGATTTCGTCAAGCTGGCCGAAGCCTACGGGCACGTCGGCCTGCTGGTCGAGAAGCCGTCGGACGTGGAAGGCGCCTTGCGCGAGGCCATCCGGCTGAAGGATCGCACCGTCTTCCTCGACATCCGCACCGACCCGACCGAAAACGTCTGGCCGATGGTGCAGGCGGGCAAGGGCATCTCCGAGATGCTGCTGGGGTCCGAAGACCTGTAGTCCGGCGATGCGCGGCTTCGTCGTCCCGGGTGTTACCGCAACCGGGTTCGAGTGGCAGCGCTGAACCGGTCCGCCCCTTCGGACAAGAACTTCAAACTCGCAACGCGTGGCCAAGCGCCGGCGGTTACCACCGCCGGACGTGAAGAGCGCGCAGGACGAAAACCATGAAACACGTCATTGCCTTGCTGCTCGAAAACGAGCCTGGTGCGCTGTCGCGCGTCGTCGCGCTGTTCTCGGCGCGCGGCTACAACATCGAAAGCCTGACCGTCGCGCCCACCGAGGACGCGTCGCTGTCGCGCATGACCATCGTCACCACGGGTTCAGACGAGGTGATCGAACAGATCACCAAGCACCTGAACCGGTTGATCGAGGTGGTCAAGGTGGTCGATCTGACCGAAGGCAGCTTCACCGAGCGCGAGTTGATGCTGATCAAGGTGCGCGCGGTCGGCAAGGAGCGCGAGGAGATGAAGCGCATGGCCGACATCTTCCGCGGCCGCATCGTCGACGTCACGGAGAAGAGCTACACCCTCGAGCTGACCGGAGATTCGGCCAAGCTCGATGCGTTCCTGCAGGCGATCGATCGAGCGGCAATCCTCGAGACCGTGCGCACCGGGGCCAGCGGCATCGGCCGCGGCGAGAGAATTCTCAGGGTGTGAGAAGCGGGCTCGATGACGGGCCCAGGATGAAACCATTTCCAACGGAGAACGAAACATGAAGGTCTATTACGACAAGGACGCCGACCTGAGCCTGATCAAGGGCAAGCAGGTCACGATCGTGGGCTACGGCTCGCAGGGCCATGCCCACGCGCTCAACCTGAGCGAGAGCGGCGTCAAGGTGACCGTCGGCCTGCGCCGCGGAGGGGCCTCGTGGTCGAAGGTCGAGAAGGCCGGCCTGAAGGTGGCCACCGTGGCCGAGGCGGTCAAGGGCGCCGACGTCGTCATGATGCTGCTGCCCGACGAGCAGATTGCCGCGGTGTACCGCGACGAGGTCGAGCCGAACATCCGCGAGGGCGCGTCGCTGGCTTTCGCGCACGGCTTCAACGTGCACTACGGGCAGGTGGTGCCGCGCGCCGACCTCGACGTGTGGATGGTCGCGCCGAAGGCGCCGGGTCACACCGTGCGCAACACCTACACGCAGGGCGGCGGCGTGCCGCACCTGATCGCCGTGCATGCCGATGCCTCGGGCAAGGCGCGCGACCTGGCGCTGAGCTATGCGGCGGCCAATGGCGGCGGCAAGGCCGGCATCATCGAGACCAACTTCCGCGAGGAGACCGAGACCGATCTGTTCGGCGAGCAAGCGGTGCTTTGCGGCGGCACGGTCGAGCTGATCAAGGCCGGCTACGAGACGCTGGTCGAGGCAGGCTATGCGCCCGAGATGGCCTACTTCGAATGCCTGCACGAGCTGAAGCTGATCGTCGACCTGATCTACGAAGGCGGCATCGCCAACATGAACTATTCGATCAGCAACAACGCCGAGTACGGCGAGTACGTCTCCGGTCCGAAGGTCATCACGCCCGAGACCAAGGTGGCGATGAAGCAGATGCTGGCCGACATCCAGAGCGGTGACTATGCCAAGAGCTTCATTCTCGAGAATCGCGCCGGCGCGCCGACGCTGCTCAGCCGCCGTCGCCTGATGGCCGAGCACTCGATCGAGGTGGTGGGCGAGAAGCTGCGCGCGATGATGCCGTGGATCAAAGCGAACAAGCTGGTCGACAAGAGCCGCAACTGAAGCCGGGCATGAGCGAGGAGTCGCCCTCGGTGCTGGATGACGGTGCCGAGCACGGGGTGCCGCAGCGCAAGCCGCGCCGAGGCATCTACGTGCTGCCGAACATGATCACGTTGGCGGCGCTGTTCGGCGGCTTCTACGCCATCGTGATGGCGATGAACGGGCGCTTCGAGAACGCCGTGATTGGCGTGTTTTGCGCGATGGTGCTCGACAGCCTGGACGGACGCGTGGCGCGCATGACCGGCACGCAAAGCGCTTTCGGCGAGCAGATGGATAGCCTGTCGGACATGGTCAGCTTCGGTGCGGCGCCGGCGCTGATCGTCTATGAGTGGGCGCTCAAGGGCTTGGGCAAGCTCGGCTGGGTCGCGGCCTTTGTCTATTGCGCGTCGGCCGCGCTACGCCTGGCGCGCTTCAACACCAACATCGGAGTGGTCGACAAGCGCTACTTCCAGGGGCTGCCCAGCCCCGCGGCAGCGGCGCTGGTCACCGGTTTCATCTGGGTGATGGACGACGCCGGCTTCAAGGTTGTGTCGAAGATCGACTGGCTGGCCTGGTCCGCGATCGCAGTGACGCTGTACGCCGGGCTGACGATGGTCACGAACGTGCCGTTCTACAGCTTCAAGACAATCGGCCATCGCAAGTCGGTGCCCTTCGTGTTCATCGTGTTGATCGCGCTGGCGATCGCCGCGGTGAACCTGCATCCGCCGCTGGTGCTGTTTGGCGCGTTCTGCGCCTATGGGTTGTCGGGCTACATCGTCTACGGCTGGCGAAAGATGAAGGGCAGGCCGGTCAGCGTGATTGCCATCTCCACGGACGAGCCCGACGAGCGCGGCCTTCACTGAGCGTGGTGCCGTGCTATATTGAGAAAATGTCGATCCGCGCCGCAACCCTCTCGCTACTTCTAAGTGGAGTGCTTCGGGCGCGCTGATCAGACACATTTCAACGGATTCGGATCAACGGCCCGCCAGCGCACGCAGCGGGCCGTTTGTCATTTTTTGCGCTGCGTGTCACCTTGCAACGACACAGGAACCACGACCATGAGCAACCAGCTGATCATCTTCGATACCACCTTGCGCGACGGCGAGCAGTCGCCCGGCGCCTCGATGACCAAGGACGAGAAGCTGCGCATCGCACGCCAGCTGGAGCGGTTGCGCGTGGATGTGATCGAGGCTGGCTTTGCCGCGTCGAGCAATGGCGACTTCGAGGCGGTGAAGACCATCGCCGACCACATCCGCGAATCCGTCGTGTGTTCGCTGGCGCGGGCCAACGACCGCGACATCTCGCGTGCCGCCGAGGCGCTGAAGGGCGCCGCGTCGTCGCGCATCCACACCTTCATCGCCACCAGTGCGCTGCACATGGAGAAAAAGCTGCGCATGAGCCCGGACGAGGTCTTCGAACAGGCCAAGCTGTCGGTGCGATTCGCGCGCAACCTGTGCGCCGACGTGGAATTCTCGCCCGAGGACGGTTACCGCTCCGATCCGGACTTTCTGTGCCGCGTGCTCGAGGCCGCGATTGCCGAGGGCGCGACGACGATCAACATCCCCGACACGGTGGGCTATGCGGTGCCCGAGCTGTACGGCAACTTCATCCGCAACCTGCGCGAGCGCATCCCCAACGCCGACAAGGCGGTGTGGTCGGTGCACTGCCACAACGACCTGGGCATGGCGGTGGCCAATTCGCTGGCCGGCGTGACGATCGGCGGCGCGCGGCAGATCGAGTGCACGATCAATGGCCTGGGCGAGCGTGCCGGCAACTGCTCGCTCGAGGAAGTGGTGATGGCGGTGAAGACGCGGCGCGACTACTTCGGGCTGGAGCTGCGCATCGACACCACGCAGATCGTGCCGGCGTCGCGCCTGGTGTCGCAGACCACCGGCTTCACCGTGCAGCCGAACAAGGCGGTGGTCGGCGCCAATGCCTTCGCGCATGCCTCGGGCATCCACCAGGACGGTGTGCTCAAGGCGCGTGACACCTACGAGATCATGCGTGCCGAGGATGTCGGCTGGTCGGCCAACAAGATCGTGCTGGGCAAGCTGTCGGGCCGCAACGCCTTCAAGCAGCGTTTGGTGGACCTGGGCATCGAGGCGGAGTCCGAGGCGGACATCAACGCTGCGTTCGCACGCTTCAAGGATCTGGCGGACCGCAAGAGCGACATCTTCGACGAGGACATCATCGCGCTGATGGGCGATGAGAGCGTCACCAGCGAGCATGAGCACTACCGCCTGCTGGCGCTGGCGCAGCACTCGGAGACCGGCGAGCGGCCACATGCCAGCGTGGCCTTTGCTGCGGGCAATGTCGAGCACCATGCCGAGAGCGACGGCAACGGGCCGGTCGATGCCAGCCTAAAGGCGATCGAGTCAAAGGTGAACAGCGGCGCCGAATTGCTGCTCTATTCGGTCAACGCCATTACCTCCGGCAGCACCGAATCGCAGGGGGAGGTCACGGTCCGGCTGCAACTGGGCGGGCGGGTCGTGAACGGCGTCGGAGCAGACCCGGACATCATCATTGCCTCGGCCAAGGCCTACCTCTCGGCATTGAACAAACTGCAGAGCAGGGGCGAGCGCGTTGCGGCGCAGGGTTGAAGCCGTGAGCGGCAACTGAATCGCAGTGCATTGCCAAGTCGGTCACAACTGAATCAAGCACTAGAGGAAAGATTGGCAAGTTTTTGATCTTGCTAATCTTTTTTTCTTCTCCTACACTCCGCTTCACTGCGGAAAGGGACGATGTGCGCGTTGCAATGACTATGGCATGGCTTCGGCGTTCGCTGCTTCTGGCGGGCATGTTCACGGCGCTGGCAACGACGCCGATGGCGGGCATGGCGGCGAAGAGCGCCAGCAACACGGCGGCGAAGCCGGCTGCCAAGTCGAGCGGCACCAAGTCCTCACGCACCGCCAAGGCCAACCGTTCCAGCCGCCGCACCGCGGCGCCGGCCTCGCCGTCGCGGCCTTCCTTTGGCCAGATCCAGGGCCTGCACGGCAGTGACGATCCGCTCGACCTGAAGTCCAGCGTCGCGCTCGTCATCGACCAGGACACGCAGCAGGTGCTCTTCAGCAAGAACCCTCAGGCGGTCTTGCCGATCGCTTCGATCACAAAGCTGATGACAGCGTTGATCGTCACCGAGGCGCAGCAGCCGCTTGACGAGACCTTGACCATCTCGCAGGCCGATGTGGACACGGAAAAGGGCAGCCGTTCGCGGCTGACGGTGGGCACTCAGCTCAGCCGCGGCGAGATGCTGTTGCTGGCGCTGATGTCGTCCGAGAACCGCGCCGCGCACGCACTGGGGCGCCACTATCCCGGCGGCATGGATGCCTTCGTCGAGGCCATGAACGCCAAGGCCCAGTTGCTGGGCATGAGCGACACGCGTTACGTCGAGCCGACGGGTTTGTCCAGCGGCAATCAGTCCAGCGCCGTCGACCTGGCGCGCCTGGTAGGTGCGGCCTACAACCACCCGATCCTGCGCGAACTTTCCACCTCGCGCGAGGCGCAGGTGGACGTGGGCAAACGACAGTTGCAGTTCCGCAGCACCAATGGCTTGGTTCGCAACCCTGAATGGGACATCGGCCTGCAGAAGACCGGATACATCTCCGAAGCTGGTCGCTGCCTGGTGATGCAGGCGCAACTGGCCGGGCGCAAGCTGATCATGGTGCTGCTCGATTCGGCCGGAAAGTATTCGCGCATCGGCGACGCCGAGCGAATCCGCAAGTGGCTCGACACGGCGGCGCTGCCGACGGCCACCCAGCTTCGCTGATCCGACGGCGGCGGTTTCAGCCGCGGTGGCCGAGCGTGGCCGAAATCTGTGCGGCGGTGGCCCTGACTCGATCCAGCCAGGCTTCTTCAAGCCGGTCGGCCGGTGCCGATACCGACAGGCCTGCCACCAGCTTGCCCTGATCGTCGAAGATGCCGGCGGCCATGCAGCGCACGCCCATCTC